>Ga0179596_10000095_pt1 | contig 77259 bp, 64 predicted proteins | sample CZODoug1_1_08_16_FD_155494 | JGI IMG/M metagenome (GOLD analysis project Ga0179596, IMG submission 155494) | Vadose zone soil fungal communities from Angelo Coast Range Reserve, California, USA - CZODoug1_1_08_16fungal (Illumina Assembly) | ecosystem: Environmental > Terrestrial > Soil > Vadose... | reverse complement strand
TAAGTTTCCGTACGCAGCGAATTCCTCCAAATGTTTGCCGACGTCCGATCGCGACAGATCGGCGTAAGCAACGATTCCATGCGGATGACCGCCGTTGCGAGGGTCGTCGGCGAGGGACTGCAGCCAGCGCACCTCAGCGAGACCGTTCGCAGGGTTTGCCTCGACGTGAACACTTTTCCGCACCTGGACATTGCCGGCGTCCTTCAAGAAGTCCACGACGCTGAATCTTTCCGGCAGCAAGCGATTGTCGCCCGAGTAAGCGACTCCGGCATTGTCCAGCCAGGGGTAGCTGACCGCTTGCCGGTCCCACAAGTGAATGTGTGGATCCGTCACCACCAAGTGTTTGACGCCGCCGACGATCATCTAGGGAACGCAGATCACTGCAGGTTCACGAACAAGCCACCATCGACGAGTATCGCGGCGCCCGTCACGTACCGCGCCATGTCGGATGCCAGAAACACCACGACATCGGCGACTTCTGCGGGTTGACCCAGGCGACCGAGCGGAATGCGTCCTTTCATGTAGGTGAGCTTCTCGGGAGACGCGAGATCTTCCCTGTTCAGGTCCGTCTGGATGGTGCCGGGCATCACTGAGTTGCAGCGAATCCCGTAGGGCCCGAGCGCGACCGCACACGACTGCATGAGTGAATGCACGCCGGCCTTGGTCGGCGTGTAGTGAGTTTGCATGCCGCCGCCGACGAGCGCGCTGATTGAACTCGTCGCAATGATTGCCCCGCCATGGCCTTGGGATTTCATTTGACGAGCGGCCGCCTGAGTCACATAAAAGGATCCGTGAAGATTGACCTCCATCGTGTTCTTCAATACATCCGGCGAAACATCGAGGAAGGCGTGGAAGGGACAGATTCCCGCATTGCTCGCCAACACGTCGACCTTGCCGAATGCGCGAACGGCGGCATCGACCAGAAGTGAACCGGTGGATGGCAACGCCACGTCACCTTCGACTGCGATTGCGCGGCGCCCAAGCCGTCCGATTTCCTCAACCACCTCGGCGCCTGCCGCGTCGCGGTCATAGGAGGCATCATTCGGGCGCCAGTAATTCAGCACTAGGTCCGCACCCTGACGGGCGCACTCGATCGCGATTGCACGTCCGATGCCGCGGGATCCGCCCGTTACGATCACGACTTTGTTCTTGAGGAGCATGGCGTGTTATCTCTCAAATAGCCCCTGGGTCAGTGAGTATAAGGGCGGTTAAGTGTGCAGTCCGGATTGAGTCGAACGCCGAATCCCGGCCGGTCCGGCACTTTCATACGCCCGTTGATGGGCACCGGCTCATCCAGCAACAGCGGCGTGAACATGGGCACGACAACGTCAGCCTGTGGCGCCATCATCAGAAATTCCGCAAACGGGCTGCTCGGGCGGGTGACCACATAATGGTAGCTATAGACGCTCGACCCATGCGGGACCACCGGGATGGAATGGGCATCCGCCAGTACTGAAATCTTCATGAGTTCCGACAAGCCTCCGCACCAGCCGACGTCCGGCTGGATGAAATCGCAGCAGCGCATCTCGAGCAACAGTCGGAATCCCCAGCGCGTCGCCTCATGCTCTCCGGTCGTCACCAGCAGACCCGGCGGAACATTACGCCGCAGTTCAGCATAACCCCAATAGTCATCCGGCGGTAATGCCTCTTCGATCCAATTGAGGCCCACCTCAGACGCTGCATTCGCAAGCCGAATGGCATAGTCGAGATCCAAACTCATCCAACAATCCAACATGAGGGGAAACTCATCGCCGACGAGCTGGCGCATGGATGAGAGTTCCTCAATGGTCTTGCGCAACCCCTCCTCGCCTGACTCTGGACCGTAGTGCAACGGCATCTTGCCGCCGGCGAATCCCAGCTTTTGCGCCAAATCCGGTCGGGCGCCCGTTGCGTAGAATTGCAGCTCTTCTCGGACAGCGCCCCCAAGAAGCTGGAAGACGGGCTCGGCACGCACCTTACCGAGGAGATCCCACAATGCCAGATCGACTCCCGAAATCGCATTCAATACGATTCCCTTGCGCCCATAGTAGAGAGACGAGAGGTACATCTGATCCCAGATCGTCTCCAGCTCCGTGACCGCACGCCCTTCCACGAATCGGGCAAAGTGCTTCTCCACAATATATGCAGCGATATCCCCCCCCGTCGTCACCGCAAAACCAACAGTCCCGTCGCTCGCTTCGACTTCGACCACGAGGGTGCCGAGAACATTGATCCCGAAACTCTGGCGGCTCTGGCGATATTCAGGATACTTGCTCATCGGGGTGCATATGTGATCGTCGATCCAGTGACCCTCATTCTGGTCGTGGTAATCAGCGCCGCCACCACGCACCGTGTAGGCGCGAATCTGTTTGATCGTAGGAGTGGTCATGGTGTGATGATTCAGTAGGTGGCGCGACCGCCGGAAATGTCAAAAACGGCTCCTGTGGCGAAGGAGCAGTCCTCACTCGCAAGCCAGCAGATCGTCGCGGCGACTTCATGGGGTTCGACAAATCGGTTCATCGGGATTTTGGAAAGCATGTAGTCGATGTGCTCCTGTTTCATCTGCGCAAAAATCTCGGTCTTCGCCGCCGCCGGAGTGACGCAATTCACCAAGATGTTCTTGGTCGCGAGTTCCTTGCCCAAGGACTTGGTCAACCCGATGAGTCCGGCCTTTGAAGCGCTGTAGTGCGAAGCCGTCGGGTTGCCCTCCTTGCCGGCCACCGATGCCACGTTGACGATCCTGCCGTAGCCGCTCTTCAACATCACGGGAATCACTGAATGGCACGTCAAATAAGGGCCGACGAGGTTTACGTCGATCACCCGACGCCAGGTGTCGGGGCTCAACTCCCATGTAACTCCGTTACCGCCCGTGATACCCGCGTTGTTGACAAGGATGTCGATTCGTCCCAACAACCGGTCGACCGTCTCTTCGGTCGCCTTACTGACCGCATCCTCGACGGTCACGTCGACGACGCACGTTGCGACTTGTCCCAACGGCATTAGACGCTTACGAGCTTCCTCGAGCTGTCTGGCATCGACATCCCACAGGGACACGCTGCCGCCGGACCGCAGAACGCGCTCCGCCACGGCGAAACCAATACCGCGCGACCCTCCGGTGATGACAGCGACTCGCTTTTGAAGATCCAATTGGTTCATTGTTGTTGCCTCACAGGACAGTCGCCGGCACACTGCGCTGCAGTTGCTCGCCCAATCCGGCTATTCCTACCCGCATGGTCTGACCGGCCTTCAAGTATCGCGGTGGCTTTTGCCCCAATCCCACCCCCGGCGGGGTGCCCGTGGCGATTACATCCCCGGTTCGAAGGCTCATGAAATGACTGATATAGGACACCAAGTGTTGCACCGTGAAGATCATCGTTCGAGTGTTTCCTGTTTGGAATCGCTGTCCATCGACATCCAGCCACATATCCAGTGACTGCGGGTCTTGAATCTCATCGGGGGTCACCAACCAGGGACCGATCGGTGCGAACGTATCGCAGCCCTTGCCCTTGTCCCACTGGCCCCCACGCTCTAATTGATAAGAGCGCTCTGAAACATCGTTCACGACACAGTATCCCGCCACATGTTCCAAGGCCCGATCAAGCGCGACATATTTCCCCGGCTTTCCAATCACAACCCCGAGTTCGACCTCCCAGTCGGTTTTTTCCGCACCTAACGGAATCTCGACGTCGTCGTTAGGTCCCGCGATGGAACTCGTAGGTTTCAGGAATAGAATCGGCTCCGCTGGGATGGGCATCTTCGATTCGGCGGCGTGGTCGCTGTAGTTCAACCCGACGCAAACGATTTTCCCGATCCCGCCGACACAGGCGCCATAGCGAGGATTACCCGTGATCAACGGGAGACTATCGAGGTTGAGATCTCGCAACTTCGCGAGATTCCCAGGCAGTAGACTCGAACCTCCAATGTCCGACACATGCGCCGAGAGATCGCGCAGACCGCCCTGCCCGTCAAGCAACGCCGGCCGTTCATGTCCCAATTCCCCAACCCGCAGCAACTTCATCCGATACCTCCGCCTAAACCGCGCCCTCGAAACAGATACGACGGCCCACAACTCCACGCATGGCAATAACTGTTGATGTGCCGATCACCGTACGGAGATACCAGCGGGTTTTCAGGGTCGTAGGCCTCCCAAAACGTATCCGCACCCGCACGCACCATGCCGCCCCAGTAGCGCCTGACCAAATCGAGCGCCTGCGCTTTCAAGCCGCAGTCGATGAGTGCCTCCGCCACGTAGTGATAGAGGTAGGGCGTCAACGGCTTTACTGCGCCCGGTATGGCAACGGTTCGCTGCAAGGCGTTCGACGCTTCCTTGTGAGTCAGCACGCCCGCAATCGTCAGCCATGCCTGCGACGCCCAGGACACCTGCCCCGCTGGCCCGCTGGTGCAAATCCCGCGTTGGGAATTGAAAAACGTCCTCCGTGCGGCTGCCGTCATCGTTTTGATGCGCGCCGGATAGTCGCGAACCTGTTGCGCAAGCCCCAGGCGCTCGGCGAGCTTCAAAGTCTGTTGGTAAGCGTAGATCATGATGCCTTGGATGGCCGCGGCCTTGTGTAAGGTCGGCGCCCAATCGACGAAGATCCATACGTTGCCTGGATCCACAAAGAGGCCATCCGAATTGATGTGGGTACTCAGGATTTCGAGCTGGCGTTTCGCGACCGGAAACAAGTCTCGACCCGTTGCCTCATCGCCCGTTGCCGTGACGTAGTCCAGAAGCGCCACGTTGTAGAGCGCGGCGTAGTCGACGATGTGAATGCCGCCATAGCGTGCTTGCGGCTTTTCGTAGACACAGGCCGCGACCAAGCCGTCGTTACGCGGGAAGGCCGCAAACAGATACAAGCAGCGCTTGACCAAATTCGTTTGATTGAAGGTAACGTAGTTGGTCGCCGCCTGTAGCCGGAGATCGCCCACCCAGAGCCTCTGATCACGTCGGGGTCCGTCCTCGAAGCAGGTCTGCATGCAATCGCGCAATGTGGCGACTGCCACCTCATCGATGCGTCGGATATCCTCGGGCCAGCGTGTCGGCAACGGTGCCGGTAACGCCGCCGCAGAGGTCAGGGCGTGTGCCTTGACGTCCTCGAATCGCACGCCAAATCCGGATGAAGTGTCAACGACCTCCACCTTGACATACCGAAACGCATACCGACGCGGAAGGCGAACATGTTGCGGCAAGTAGTCCACATTGATGATTTCGTCCGGAAGCCACGAGCTACTCAACATCCCACGGTAAGGATAGAGCACCTCGGCCACATCGGACGGCACCTCGCCGAAGATGAATCGAAGCCGCGCCGGAGCATCGGGTTCGCGCCCCTCAGTCTGCAGAGTGAACGAGAAATTTCCGGTCCGATGTCCGCCAAAATCCAGGATAAAGGAATCGCCCTTCTTGAGTACGCGTGATCCAAGCTCCCCGGCCTGTGCGTCGGTCTCCATGCGCCAAAGCAACGGCAGCGAGGGGTCCGACACCGCGCGCACCAAACGTATCGGCAACTGCTCAGTTTCAATGAGCTCCGGACGGAGTGATTCAGCTAGATCCGCCCACCGCTTCACCGGAGCGCCCGCCACGGCCGGCTCCATGGAACCGGACTGCGCCGCCACTAAATCCGTCTTCAGGGTTGCAGCAACCGCAACCACGGTTCCGGCAGCCAGCAGCACATCACGGCGATTCATGATCCCTTAGTTTCCTCGTCAAACGGGTGACGATCAGCGGCGGTTACCACTTCTTATGCAGCCCGAGAGTAACCACACGTCCCAGTGCATTGGCGGCCAGCGGATCAAAGCCCGGCAGGGTGGTACTGTTCGTATAGAAAACCGGCGGATTTCGGTCCACCAAGTTCATGATATCGGCCGTGAACTGAGTGTGTTCCAGAAAACCTTCCAGCGGCGGCGTCCACGTCAAATGTAGATCCGTGGTGGTGAAGGAGCTGACTTCTTGATGGGGCGTGTAGGTCTCGTTTCGATAGCGGCCGGTATAGTTGAGAAATACCTGAGCCCCGAACTGACCTTGATTCCAGGCCAGCGAGGCGCGGGCTTTGGTTCGGACGGCGTAGTCGGTGTCCAACAGTTGTACGACGCCGGCCACTCCGGGAATCTTCTGATAGAACGTCGCCATTTGCGTGCCGGCAACTCCAGCCGTGAAGCGTCCGATATCGGTATCGAATCGATAGTTGAAGCTATAGTCCACGCCATTGATCAGCTCGTTCGCGAAGTTCTGCCGCCGCAAATCGTAGACGGCGAGCGGGAGCGTGGGATTTTGCGGATAAATCAGCCCTTGGTCGCGAAATCCCGCAAGCAGGGACTGTACGGTCGCGGCCCACTGCGCGTCGGTGTCGCTTGCAGGTCTGAGGACGCGGTACTTGTCGTAAGCAGAGGACGGATTCGTGACGGGAGCGAACGTCGGGAAAGTGATGACATTATCGTATTGCACACGGAAGTACGTCAGGTTCGCTGTGAATCCGTGTAGGAACTCGGGAGTCCAGTCAGCGCCCAAGTTGTAGGTCCGTGCGGTCTCGGGTATCAGATGATTGCCGCCGGCGAGAATCACCGTATAAGCACCGGAGGCTCCGCCGGCGCATCCAATAAAAAAGGGCGAGCAACCGAATTGAATAGCGCGGGTGTCGATCGCCGCCGGCGCGTCCGCGAGACTCGGTGCATGAAATGATCGGCCGGCGCTGGCGCGGATCAGCAGGCCATCCGCGACGGTCCAGTTGATGCCGATCTTGGGATTCGTCGTTCCGCCTACATCGCTGTAATGGTCGTACCGTCCGGAGATCGCGATGTCGAGTTTGCGGATTCCGGGGAGTGCGTTGCCTTCGCCAACCACTGGAACGTGAAATTCGGCGAATGCGGATCTTATCTGGCGCACGCTGTCCGCAAAGTACGGGCCGGAAGAGGTCGGCCCCGCGGCCGGAAATCCCGTTAAACCCTCCGGCCCGGTTGACGTCGTACCATCGAAGCCTTCCTCTCGGGCATCGATGCCGGCGGCAGCCTTCACCGTCCCGCCCGGTATATCGAACAGCGGTCCGTCGAACTTGAGCTGACCCTCTTTGACCGTTTGCTTCGCGTAGTACCGGGTTTCGTAGTTACCAATGCTCGCCAGCACCGCCGGATTATTGGCCGGTCCGATTCCGTACGGGTTGAAAGTCCCGTTGGCGGCGTCGGTCGTCGCCGCTGTTTGGTCAATACCAAATTCGCGGACGTCGTCCCGTTCCTCTCCGTAGTTCAGCTTGAATTGGCCGTTCCAACTCGAGCCGAGCTTGAAATTTGTCCCGACGATGGTTGACAAGGTGTTGGTCTTCACGCGATTCGTAAACGTGGGTCCGAAGTCGGCGGAAGGATTGTAGGTGACCGACTCTGGCGTTCCCGCAGCCACGCCCGGAAGAGCGATGTAATAGGGACTCGTGCTGGGCACCGTCACGCTGAGACCCCCGGTGGCGAGTGCGCCGCCGGCGACATGATCATCCAGATTTCGGCTCGAATAGAGGAAACTGCCGAATACTTCGACATTGTCTCTCACCTGCTGACTCAATGACGCATAGACCTGATTTCGGTACTGCTGCGGGTAGAGGTCGTTGGCCCGATTCGCCTCGCAAAGATTCGTCACGCCCGCGGCTGGAGCGCCTGACGCCGACAGCGCGTAGTTGACTCCCCCGGCCGTCACGTTGGCCGGGCTGCACACATTGGATCGGCTGTCGGGACCGCCAAATGCCGCCTGATCGTTCACCGTATAAGAGCGTGACGTCCCGTTTAACGCCCTGTTTCCGGAATATTCGTAGTCGAGCAGCGCGTAGCCGGTGCTCCACGACTTGCCGAACAGTTGACTGAAATTGGACGTCTTGTAACCGTCGCCAAACCCTTCCTTGACGTTGGTTTCGGCACCGTCAAAGTTCCTTCGAGTAATGAAATTGATGACGCCGGCAACGGCGTCGGAACCGTAGATCGAGGAACCACCATCGGCAAGCACCTCCACCCTCTCCAAGGCGGACGTCGGGATGACGCCCGCATCCGGCGCCGTCTGATTGATTCCGGCGCCCGGCAACCGGTTACCGTCCAGCAAGACAAGTGTCAAGCCGGCGCCACCATTGCCAACGCCGATGCCGTGTATTGCCGGCTGATCGACGAAACCCGCTTGGTTGTTACCAACATTGGCGCCGGTGGCGTTGAAGCTGTTCAGAACGGGAACGGTACGCAGCAATTCGGTGCTGGTGGCCGCCGACGTCGCGTCGATGTCGGCGCGGGAGACTACGGTCAGTTCAGAACCGGTGGGCGCGGATCCGCGAATAGACGTACCGGTTGCCGTGACGACAATTTCTTTTAATTCATCATCTTTTTCAGATGACGATACTGTGGATTGCGCAATGACCGATTGCGCGAATATCACCGTGAATCCACAGAATGCTGCAATGCAATAAATTGCCCTTGCCGAGGCTACGACCCCGCAGCGAATATTTCGAATTCCCATTTGACCTCCCCACCGAGTTCGTCGATCCATCTAGTAGTCTTGCGCTCGAGGCTGGCAAAACGACGTCTTGAGCGCCTTGGCGGGCACAATGCTCCCAGCTGAGATAGTTGACTAATCGATATTCGGTGCTGTCCAATAGAAAAACTTGATCGCAGCACATAAAGAAACGAGACTTCCTTGGGCTCCCCCGCCTTACAACTAACCAGCCGCCTTCGATTCAAGCAACTCGCGCTGCTGGTCGCCCTCGACGATCACCGAAACCTGCATCGCGCGGCCGAGACCATTCATCTCACTCAACCGAGCGCTACGAAGTTGCTGCGCGACGTGGAGGCCATTTTTGGGTTTGACCTCTTCGAGCGACTGCCTCGAGGTATGCAGCCCACCGCGTTGGGCGGCGAGGTGGTAAATTTTGCGCGTCGCTTTCTCATCGAACTTGACCGATTCAGCGTCGACCTCCTGAACAAACGTCAGGGCGGATTCGGGCAATTGGTCGTTGGCGCCATCATGGGCGCAGCCCCAGATGTCGTTGCCCTCGCGGTCATCGAAATAAAGCGACGTCGCCCATTGCTGGTCGTGAGATTGCTTGGGGAGACTAGCGACGAGGTGATGAAGCTCCTCGAGCAATGCAAAATCGACTTGGCGGTCGGACGTTTCAGTCAGCTACAACAGCACAATGAGATTGGGTACGAGGATCTAGGCAACGAAGTGTTATGCGTCGTGGCACGTAAGGATCATGCGCTCGCCAGAAAGGATGAACTCAACCTTCGATCGCTCAACGATGTCGCCTGGATCTTGCAGCCAATCACCAGCCCCTCACGTCAGATTATTGAGCAGGAATTTGGGCAGGCGGGAATACGGACACCAGCCGATATTGTCGAGTGCAGCTCCATCTTTGCCACACTACAACTCGTACAAAAAAGCGATGCGGTTACTATATTGCCGGAATCTGTCGTCCGCGATCATTTGATGGCCGGCTTGTTGGTTCGCTTACCGATTGCCGTCGGCAAGCACCTGCCCGGCTTCGGGATCCTGACGCGTCGTGGCGAGCCCTTGAGCCAGATCGCACTGGAGTTCATTGATTGTTTGCGCAGCTTCGGCGCGTCGATGAGTACGAGGCAATTGAACTGAAGGGCGGCATCGACTGGAACCGTGCAAGCTGGCGTGAGCAGCAACAGAACACGAGAGGCGTTAAATCTGCAATCGGTTTAGAATTTCGCGCGATCGTCACGCGAGTGGATCCGCTCAAGGGGTTCTTTCCAGCGGAGGGCTATCACCAAGACTATTTGATTCACAACCCCCAGCGCGCCGTATATCGCAATGTACGATCTCCCGAAGGTGGAAAACTTCAAGCGCACGTTCCCCGAGCTTTACAGCGGGCGACCGGTATTGGCCGGCGTGAAATAAGCGCACACCGATCATCGCGACCGTGCCGGCGTGACCATCCTTCAGCGTCCGTAGTGCGCGACGAAGACTGCCTTGGCCAAAAGAGCCCACATTTCATTCCCGCCGCCAGACCGCGGAATCGCTCCTTGTCAATGCCCACCATCGCTATGTACACTCAAATATAACGTAAAGCATAGAGAATACAACGACTCAACCTATGGATCCCGTTTCAAAGTCATTGATCGACGCGCAAAACAAGGCGGCGGCACTCTTCGCCGAGGTGGTTGAGAGCGGCATGATTCAGGCCGGGAAGCTTGAGAGCGAATTGACCGCAGAGATTCATTCGCTCGCACGGTCCCGGTTTGGATTGCGCCGCCATTGGCATAAGCGAATCGCGCGCTCGGGGCCCAATACACTGCTGACCTATTACGATGATCCCGCCGATCGGCGCATCGCCGAGGACGATATCGTATATCTAGATTTTGGGCCGGTGTTCGATGAGTGGGAGGCCGATTTCGGCCGCACCTACGCGCTCGGTTCTGATCCAATCAAGCATCGATTGGTGAACGATATCGCCGCAGCATTCCAGCGCGGTAAAGAACTCTTTCGAAGCACACCGAATCTCACTTGTGGGCAGCTATATGAGTTCGTGGTCGGCCTTGCGGAGCCCTCGGGCTGGGAATTTGCCGCGCCAACTGCCGGACATTTGATAGGACACTTTCCCCACGAGCGGGCGCCTCGAGATCCTAAACGGTTCTCGATACGGCAGGGCAATGAAGTTTCGCTCCGCGAGCCGGACGACAACGGTGCAATGCGCCACTGGATCTTAGAGATTCACTTCGTCGACCGCGTTCGACAGATTGGCGGTTTCTTCGAAGAATTGCTGACGGTATAGCTGCGCCCCTCTGCCCCCCAGAATCAAGCCACCTTGTCCATCGCCGCGATCAATCGCTGGATGACCAATTGAGCTGCGCGCGACAGCTGCCTTTGCGGCGCGACGCAGAGCGCCAGAGTCAGCGGCTTCGCTTGCCTGACGTGCAAACGTACAATTGCCAGGCGACCCTCTTGCCTACGGCACGCGCGCCTAGCACGTCAGGCGCCGCGGGCTATGGCTTTCCCAGTTCCACGGCAGTGGCACAATCGCACGTACGCGAAGCGCTTGAACCTAGCACTCAAGGATTGTTATCCGCCTTTGAACTTGGCGGCGTCTTCCGATCCTTTCGTCGCATTGCCGGCGCTATAGGAATGCGCGCCCACACCTGCGAGTTTGCCGCCCTGCACGATCAGATACTCGTCGCGGATCGGACGGTTCTCGAAATAGCACTCGAGGATTTCCCGGGTGCCTGCTGCGTAGCGCGTCTGCGCTGACAAGCTGGTGCCCGAAATATGCGGTGTCATACCGTGATGCGGCATGGTGCGCCACGGATGATCTTTCGGCGGCGGCTGCGGGAACCAGACATCACCCGCATAGCCGGCCAATTGACCGCTTTCCAAGGCGGCCGCCACGTCCTCGGCTATACACAGCTTGCCGCGCGCGGTGTTGATGAGATAGGCGCCGCGCTTAAAGTTCTTCAGCGACTTCGCGTTGATCATATGCTCTGTTTCCGGATGCAGCGGGCAATTCAGCGTCACCACATCGCACACCGTGGTCAAGCTTTCGAGACTGGTGTGGTGCGTGAGGTTGAGTTCTTTTTCCACCGACTCCGGTAGGCGATGCCGATCCAGGTAGTGCAGTTTCACGTCGAACGGTTTCAGCAAGCGAAGCGCTCGAAGACCGATACGGCCCGCGGCAACCGTGCCCACTTGCATGCCTTCCAAGTCATAAGAACGCGCCACGCAGTCGGCAATGTTCCAGCCGCCCTTGATCACCCAGTTGTACGAGGGGATGTAGTTGCGCACCAGCCCTAGGATCATCATTACAATGTGCTCCGCCACGCTGTTGCTATTGCAATAGGTGACTTCCGCGACCGTGACATTCTTATCCATCGCGGCCTGCAAATCGGTATGGTCGGAGCCGATCCCAGCGGTGACCACCATCTTCAGCTTCTTGGCTTTGGCGAATCGTTCGGCCGTCATATAGGCCGGCCAGAAAGGCTGAGAAATGACTATTTCGGCATCGGGAAGTTCTTTGTCGAGGACGCTGTTGGCACCGTCTTTGCTGGAGGTCACAACCAACTGATGGCCATTGGACTCCAGGTACTTGCGCAGGCCAAGTTCGCCGGAGACGCTGCCCAGCAATGCGCCGGGGGTGAAGTCGATGCCTTTGGGAGTCGGCAGGGTTTGGCCGTCGGGATATTTCTCAATCTTGGGTAGTCCGTCGCGCGGGTACGATTTTGGGTAACCCGAAATCGGATCGTCATAAAGAACACAAACTACTTTTGCCATTGCCAACCCTCCTGTTTTCGAGGAGCGAGAGCGTGCGCACAGCGCCGCGCTGAAGCAAATCAAAGATTTCGTTCAGCTGATAGAATAAATCAATGACCTTGACCAGGTCAGGGCCGCTCCATCAACTCGGACTGATTCTCCGCTCGATTTCAGCCGTCAGATCCAAACCTTGCGCGAAATCAAGCAATGCCCGCGGCAGGGGCGCCAAGAGTTCCCGGTCGGCGGCAACCAGGCCAAGCGTATGAAATACTTCAGGTTCGATCAACGGAATGCTGACTAGTCCGGTTTTTTGGTCGAACAGCAGCAGGAAGGTTTGCGGCACCACGGTGGACAATTGCCCAAACAGCAAATGGGTCCACAGGGTTACCAAGGAATTGGTCTCCATGACGGCGTTCGCTTGGACGCCGGCGGCATGGAACTGCGCGTCGACGATGCGACGGTTTTGCATCGACGGTGTCAGTAGGCACAAGGGGAGCGTGGCCGCCTTCGCCCAGCTGATGGACTTAAGCCCGGAAAAACCGCTGGCCTCATGGGTGATTAGCACGTAACGCTCCCGATACAGAGGAACCGTGCGAACCCCTGACAAGGGATCGTTGTCCAGATAGGTCAGACCAATATCGATGGTAAAGTCATCCAGGTCGCGCTGGATTTCGATCGAAGTTTGCGAAGTGATTTGGAACCGAGTCTTGGACTGGATCGCGCCGAACGGTACGGTCAACAGGGCCAATGCCGGCAGACTGACCGGGATCGCACCGATGCGCAGCTGGCCCGCAAGACCCTCTCGCAACGCACTCAACTCCTGAGTGAGGCCGCCGTAATCTGCGAGCATGCGCTGCGCCCACGCCAGCACGCGCTCACCTTCGGGTGTGAACCCCACGAATCGTTGACGCCGCTCGACGATGAGAACGCCCAAACTTTCTTCGAGTTGTTTTATCCCCGCTGACAGCGTCGGCTGCGTGACATTGCAGGCCGCGGCGGCGCGCGCAAAATGCCGCTCGCGCGCGAGTGCCACCAGATAATCCAGGTATCGTACAATCATTGAAGACTCTTATTCTGGGGTACGATTCTAACAGACCCGAGACGGACGCATATGCCGCCAACCTACGCTTCGAAGTGGGCGTTACCACCCTCGAAATTGATCGTGATCGAAGCAGCCGACCCTCTCCCACAACGGTTGGGAACAAGGGCGATCCTCACCTCCTCGAACGCGACGGAGCACGACTGACTCCGCAAAACTCACCCAAACACCTGGTCAACCGCCGTTGAGAGGCCAGCGTCGCTAGAGATTTGGCGTGAACACGGCCAGCCGCGGTGGGACGGCGAGAGTGGCGTAACCGACAAAGAGTCTGTGCGTCACCGGATCGATCGCCAGGGTGTGAGCGTTGAAGTGCAGGTAAATGGAGTCGACTACGCGATACGTATCGGTACTATCCTGGTTCACGACCGATAGCCGCCCAACGAGTCCCGTGACGTAGATGCGGCGTAACCCTGGATCGTATGCGACTGAATCCGCTCCAAAGCCAACCGGAACGCTGGCTATGATGCGGTGCAGATCCAGATCGAATATCGCGAGCTTCGCGCTCTTGCCGCAAGCAATGAACAGTCTGCGATCCGCATCATCAATTGCCATACCTGTCGGCATCTCACAGCCCTCGAGGGGCCAGCGCTGCACGACCGCTCGCTTGGCCAAGTCCACGGCGACTACGGTATTGGTATCCGCCAGATTCTGATAGAGCAGCTTAGTCTCAGGATCGAATGCGGCGAATTCGGGCTTTCCGCCCAGAGAAATGCTTCCGATCGAACTCAGGCTCGCTGGATCTATAAGAGTCGACGACATGGCGTCGGAACTTGCGACATACACCAGCCGGTTCGATGGCTCATAGAATATTCCGTCCGGGTCGGCAGGCACCGGAATTCGCTTGACCAGTCGCATATTCGTTGGATTGAAGACATCGACCGTGTTCGCGTCACTACGCGTCACGAAGGCAAGATGGCTTGTCGGATCGACGACGACGCCATGGGCTGCGGGCTCCGATTCAAAGACGGACACCTCAGCAGAGTCGGGCATCGCACGTGCGTGCAAATCAATCTTGTAGACGGCGCCGGTGCTTACGCTCGCGACGAAAAGATCGTCGCCGAACACGGTCAGGTAGTCGAGCAGGGTGAGAGCACCAGAGTCCTTCACCTTTGGAAGGACAATGTAACCATCGAATCGAAGGCTATGGGTATTGGTAGGTCGGCTGGGAAAGATGAGCAGAGCCGTTACGACACAGAGGACCAAAATCAATACGGCGGTAAACCACAGAGCCACGCGAGCCAATCTAGTCATTTGCTATTACCCGAACGTGGACTGGGCGGAGACCCAGGTACCCTGCCCTCATTCACGTGGGCGCTAGTAGCGAGCATTCAGGCTCACCAACCATTGACGCGGTCGATTGATCCCGGCGATGTTATATCCCGCGCCTGTCTCTGATCCGGCGATAAAGAAAGTGTTGTACTTCTCATCGAAGAGATTCATCACGTGCGCGCCGACGCTCCAGTGTTGCCCAACATCAAGGGAAACGCCTGCGTTCACGACATTGTAGGCCGTTTGCTGGTAGCGAAAGCCTTGATATGGACATCCTGGGGCAAGCGCCGAACAGCCTCCCGCGTCCCAATAGGATCGGCCGACAAACCGCGAATCAACCCTCGCGCCCAGCACCAAGCCCTCTCTCAGATGATGGCGCCAATCGACCGCTAGTGTTGCTTGATACTCCGGCGTGTAGGGCGCCTTGTTACCGTTTGCGCTCACAGGGTTACCGAACCCGTCAAGGAAAGTGGCTGGCCCAAAGATCGCCCGAGTGAGGCCCACTCCCCCAGTCAAGGCAAACTCCGACGACGGATGCGCTACGGCCTCCAGTTCAAATCCATAGTTACGTGACGAACCCACATTTGTTGTGTACGTAAAAATACCGCCACCCGGGGAGACTCTGCCGATCTCGAATAGGCGATTGGAATAATCGATATAGAACCCCGCCACGTTCAGGTTGAGGCGGCGATCAAACAGCGATGACTTCACGCCCGCTTCATAACTCAGCGCAAATTCTGTTTTGAACGGAAGCACCTCGTTTACCCCAACGGCGTCGGGGTTGTCAGACAGATCACCCTCCTCGTCTCCTCTCGCCACCGTCACGTATGCCATGATGTCCTTCGAGAAATGGTAGTCCATCGAGACTGTCGGCAACACGGCGGCGTTGTCCTTAACTCTCCCGAAGCACGGGCTACACGACGACGTCGTATCCGCCATCGTGTTGTCGAAGCGCGAAATTCGCAGACCTGCCTCAAGGGTCCAATTGTTCAATTCATAACTCGCATTGCCAAAAATCGCATAGTCACGGTTGATATGCCGATATTCGACGTCAGAGAGCGGTGCGGGTCCCCCGAGTCCCGGAAGAACCATTAGCACGCCAACCGGGCTGCCAGGGGTCGGAGCGCCCCCGAGAGTTTGGATTTGAAGTGCGTTGCTGTTAATTCGCTGTATGAAGGCGCCGGCCAACCATTTGATCGACGAGGATCCGCTGGATGACAGTCGAAACTCCTGGCTCCAGACATTTTTCACAAAGTCCTGGGTATAGTTGTCAAAAGCTTGAAAGCCGAAAAGAGGACTCGTAGGGTCCGGAATGCCAAGAAGGACGCCAAGGGAAGGGAACGCTCCTTTGTCGAAGTTAGCGATCGACGTGATCGAGGAATGAAAGTAGGACGAGATGGATGTCAATGAGATGTCGCCAAAATCATGACTGATTTCCAAAGTGGGAGCATAGAGGTCCCGCTCGTAGGAAGGCACCGTTCCATCGACGCCACCATTGTAGGTGCGAAGGTAGGTGTGGTCGTCCGGCGGCGTGTAGTACAGGTTCATGTTCTCGCTGCCCATGTGATCTGCCGATAGATAGAATATTATCTTCGTTTGATCACCGAGGTATTCGAGGGTGAATCGACCACCCGTCTCGTCTGACTTTGGAAGCGTTTTTCCTAAGATTGGGTCGAAGATAAATCCATCCGACCGGTCGTTGAACACGCTCAGTCGCGCGAGCAACCGCTCCGGCACGATGGGACCGGATACAACTCCATCCACGGTCTGTTGATTGAAACGGCCATATTCAATCGAGGCCTCCCCGGTCAGCGTGTCGCTGGGGAGTTTCGTTACATATTTTATCGCGCCGCCAACGTTGCTGCCGCCAAAGAGCGTGCCCTGAGGGCCTTTCAAAACCTCGATTCGCTCGATATCCATCGGGCGTACCGATTGCCCTTCGAATTGCTGAACGTCATTGACATAAAAACCGACGCCCTGCACGACTCCGTAACTACCCACGCCGCGCAGCACCACGTCCGGCGTGTTGTCCGCTCGTTGAGTGATATTCAGATTGGTGACCTGAGAATTGAGGTCATCCAACGTTGTTAGATGCGCGGCGGCAAGTGTGCGCGCGTCTATCGCCGTGATCGACTCCGGTATCGATTGGATATCTTCGCCCAGCTTTCTCGCGGTAACGACGATCTCCAAGAGTCTAATGTCCGTATTGTCGCTCGCCGACGAGGAGCTTGGCGCGGAAACTGCCTGAGCGACTGCGGAATGAGCGAGAACAGTACTGAACAGTAGCAATGCTGAAGGCAGCAGCGGTCGAACCGAATTCCTTTTGAAAATCATTTCACTCCCCTCCATAAGCCCTGCACGACCACGGGCGCGGTAACGATATTCCGCATTCTGTTTTTGCTCTTATCCGATCATTGGTTTCACAATACTACGCCAAATGGTTTAAACGCAAGGACAAATGGTTTAGGAACTATCATTGATGGTTTAGGTGCATACTATCGGCGTTATTTTCCATAAAAACGGTGAAATTTTGGCAAAAACGCCGAACTAGAGCTGGCCGATGAAGAGTCGAATGCGGCGAAAATGTCGCCTCATGGTTGCAAATTTAGGCCAATATATCGATAATGGTTGTGAGCGCATCCGCTAGTGGTTGCACCAAGCATATGGACATGTTGTTGGCTAATGGGAGTTGTTCAGTGGGTAACACTTTGGTGGAAGAATCGAAGAGCGCCCTAAATATCGCGGCTCCAGTCGCAAAGCGGATGCTTGCATGGACACTTGGAAAGCCGGGCGAGTTGAGCCTCGACCAAAAGAACGTCCCGGTTCCCGATCGATCCGAAGTCCTTATCCGCATTGATGCCGTCGCCATTTGTGCCACCGATCTGGATGTAATCGCCGATGGCGCGCCCGCGCTAATCAACGGTACGTTGCCTTTCAACCAGGGGTTCACTCCGGGTCATGAATATATGGGCACGATTGCCGCGCTCGGTCCAGCGGTGGACGAATACAAGATGGGCGAGCGCGTTGCAGTGGAGATTCACGCCGGTTGCGGCCAGTGCAAACGATGCCGTTCCGGCATGTACACCTCCTGCACCAATTACGGTCACAACTACGGGGAATACGACAAACGCCACCGCGCCAATGGCTTCACGACCGACGGTGGCTTCGCGCAGTACGCGGTCAATCATGTCAATACGCTCGTGCGCGTACCCGAAGATATGTCGGACGAAGAGGCCGCGCTCGCGGTGACTGCTGGTACGTCGATGTATGGCTTCACCGAGCTCGGCGGCCTTCTCGCGGGCGAGAAGGTCGTGGTGATCGGGCCCGGGCCGATCGGGTTGCTCGCGGTGGGGGTGGCCAAGGCGCTCGGGGCTGCGCCTGTTATTCTGGTGGGCACGCGCGAGAATCGTCTAGCATTGGGTAAACGACTTGGTGCCGATCATCTCGTCAATGCGACGTTATGCGATGCCGTTGAAGCGGTCCGTTCGTGGACCGGTGGCAAGGGCGTCGACTATGTGATGGATTGCGCCGGGACCGAGGAATCGATCAACGAGGCAATCCTCATGTGCAGCCGCGGCGGCAAAATTTGCCTCGCGGCCTTTCCGCATGGACGAGTCGGAATTAATCTCAGTCACGCGGTCATGAACAATATTTATCTTTATGGCATTCGGGGGGAAGGAAAGAGCGCGGTGGGGCGGGCAATTGCACTGATGGCGGCAAAGCGCTTCGACGCAACATTGATCCACACCCACACGTTCGGATTGGCCGAACTACCGAAAGCGATTCAATATGCACGTGAGCGAATCGATGGTGCAATAAAGGTGGTCGTGAAGCCGCAGTCGGTTTGATCGCCAAAGACTTGGAGTGGAAATTTGATGGAAACTACCCGCCTTGACTCTTCAACACTATCGACCCGCGTGACGTTGCGGCAATTTCTTGGGCGCAGGACCGAAACCGAAGATGGCTTCGCGCGTCTTTCCGTAGAGTCACAAGCGGCGCTCCGCCAATTCTCGCTCGAACGGTTGATGGGCTACGGCTTAGCCTATGCGGATGTGATCGAATTGCGCGCGCGTGTGTTCGAAGGGGAGGAGTGGCCAGCTGCCGCGACAGCTTTGGCTGAAATCGCGCTAAAGCAAGCGCACACCGCTGCGACAGGCCCGGCACAAACGACCCGCATCCACTATCTTCGCCGCGCATCAGCCCTTCTGCGCATGAGTCAGATGATGATGTTGGTCGACACGCCGGAACGCCGCAGCATTTTTGCCCGCGCCGCGACGATTTACGGAGAAGCATCCAAGCTTCAATCCGACCGGCAGCGGGTCGTGATCGAAACGGACTCACGCCCCTTGATCGGGTGGCTTATTCGGGCACGGGGCGGTACGGTCGCCTCGGCGATCGTCATCGGCGGGGTCGAAGGCTGGGCGATGGATTTCGACAGCCTTGGCGAAGCGCTCGCGGTCCGAGGCATCGACGCGCTGATGCTGGACGGGCCCGGTCAGGGAGAGAGCCGCTTCGGTCACAACCATTATCTAAGCATGCAGTGGCCCCATGCCTATCGGAGTGCGATCGACTTTCTGGAACGCCGTGCAGCCGGGCACCGGATCGGCTTCATTGGGAATAGTATCGGCGGCAGTTTCGCAATGGCCATGGCATCCATCGACAAGCGAGTATCTGCTTGCGTCTGTAATGGCGGTGTAATCAAACCCACGCTGGCGCGGGGAAAGACCACGTTTTTCGCCAAGATGGTTGCCGCCTGTGGGACCGACAATGAAGAGGAAGCCCTCGCGGCGTGGGGAGCGGTCGATCCTATAGCGCCGACAATAGCGCCCACGTCAGGCAGGGGGTATCCGCTGCTCATCGTCCACGGCGGAAAGGATCCGATGATACCGACGGCTGCATCCGAGATGCTGCTCGCGGCCGCGCCGACAGACGACAAGGAAATGGTCGTCTTTTCAGATGGCGACCACTGCATCTACAACCATCGCGATGATCGTGACGCGTTGATTGCCGACTGGGTGCGTTCGCGGCTTGCCCCTTGAGAGCCTCGAGCAGCGGACGAGACGAGGAGATATCTCATGCAGATCGTAGATGCCCAGATTCATCTTTGGACGAACGACAAAGCGCCGCCGCACCACCGGCAGCAGCCCTTTCGGATTGACGACGCGCTACGCGCAATGAACGCGGCCGGCGTGGATCGGGCCATCAACTGCCCGGCAATCTGGGATCCCGAGGCTAATGCCTACGCTGTGGAGGCTGCACGCCTGCATCCGGATCGGTTTGCAACCTTAGGATGGTTCGATCTCAATCGCGAACCCGATTCGCAGTTCCTGGATGAATTTGTCCGGCAGCCCGGAATGCTGGGCTTGCGGTTCGTCTTTTGGAACCAGGAGCAACTGGAATCGTTCGCAGCCGGGAAACTGGATTGGATTTGGGAGGGCGCAGATCGGCTGGGGATTCCTGTGGGGATCACGCCACCGGCCAGCCTGTACGGACGGCTCGCCTCGATTGCAACGCGCTATCCGCGCATGCGATTGCTCATTGATCACCTGGGGGTCAGTCCTTTCCTCAAGATCCCTGAAGCCGTTACCCACCTCGATGACTTGTTGCGCCTCGCTGCGCATCCCAACATCGCGGTCAAGGCGAGCGGCGTGCCCAGCATGGCGACGGACGGCTATCCATTCAGCAGCACGCACACTGTTCTGCGACGTGTATTCGATGCCTTCGGGCCGCGCAGAGTCTTCTGGGGGACCGACATCACGCGCATGGCGCCCAGCTGGCGGGAATGCATCACCCTCTTTAGCGAAGAGCTGCCCTGGCTCAAAGGTGACGATCTGGAACTCGTGATGGGTCGGGCGGTTTGCGATTGGGTAGGCTGGTCGTGAGCCAATCATCGCCGTCGGCGGAACTTCGGAACGGCGCGCCGGCCCATGCGGGGATCACTCCGATCAAGGGACTGCTGGTACTGGCGGCGATCGTCGTCCTCACGGCGGTCTACTTGACGCTGAATTATGCAATGGGGCTCACTGAAGCCTGGGCCGGTTTCGTATTTCTGCTGTGCTGGGCGTTCAGTAGGTTGGACCTTTCCAAGCTGCCCGATTGCGCCGTCGGCGCATTCGTCGGTGTGCTGGTTGCGTACGCAATGCAGTGGCTGCCGCCGTTGCTGGGACCGGTGGCCGCGGCGCCGATCCTCTGCCTGCTACTGGGGATGGTCTACTGCCACATCATGGGCTGGCTGACGGTAATCGTGAATCTCACGACAATGATATTTCTGACGATCGCGTCGACGCCCCTGGTTCAGGCGCACGTCAGCTTCCCCATCTTGTTTGCGACGCTGGCTTTCGGCGTGGTCTACTTCGCCGGGCTGGTCGCGATCGGCCGGTGGTTCATGCAACGCGCGGCGGACAAGTAGCGCGCAGTCGGTCGTGCTGCACACATCCAACAGCTTTTTGGTATTCGTTGACTGCGTCTATCCAATTCTGGCTTGCGACGAGGCCGATATAGCCGTCCGGACGGACTAGGAAAATGACGTCGTCCCTATCCGAAATCCCGTAGGCGGCGTGTGCATTGCCATCGGTGTCGATAGCCGTTCCGTATTCTTCCGCGATTCCGGACAGTCGAACGGAACATATGCGCAGGACACCGACCGGAGTCCATTCCAGATCACGAACAGCGGCGGCGGCCTGTGCGCCGAACGCCAGCAGCGTGAAGTGCGGTCCGCGAAACAGGTCGAAGAGGCGAATCCGTCCTGTCGACTTCTCGCAAATAGCGTCTGGTGCACGATCACCGGACCGGAGCTTCCCTTGATGCGATCCAATCTCCATGGTCAGAGAGCTGCCGCGATAGTTGAGCAAGAGCTGACGCTCCGCGTCTCCACGCTTGGGCACTCCTCTTGACTGATACAACTTCATCGACCTACCGAGTACGCCTGCTGCAACCGGCAATCGTTCCTCCTGGTAGGTATCGAGCAAAGACGCAGGTGCACCCTTGAGTACCATAGCCAGCTTCCAGCCCAGGTTATAGGCATCCTGGACGCCGGTATTCAGCCCCTGGGCACCCGCAGGGGGATGCACGTGCGCGGCGTCGCCCGCCAGGAACACACGCCCCACACGGAACTTGTCCGCCAAACGCACATTGGGCCTGAACAAGGAGAGCCATGCTGGGTCATGCAAGCGAATATTCTTCAAGCCAGTGGCGGCCAACCAACGGGTCTGGATGACCTGCTCCGAAAGCACGGGCGCGTCATCGGAAGGGCGTAACTGCATCATCAGTTGGAAGAGATCGGAATTGGGTAAGGGGCAAAGGCCAATCGCCCCACCCTTTGCGGCTGGCCAAACGTGCCAGTAATTCCTGGAAAGGCCATCCACGACGAGGTCGCCCACGATCATCCTGCCCTCCTCGGTGGTCGAACCCGCAAATTCTATTCCCAGAGATTTGCGAACAAAGCTGCGCCCTCCGTCGGCCGCGACGACGTAATTTGCCGCTGCCGCCTGGACCTGTCCGTCACGCCGTAACTGAACGCTCGCACCAGACTGATCTTGTTCAAGCCCGACGATCTCAACGCCCTGTTCCACTCGACACCCGAAACGCTCGAGTCGATCACGCAATGTCTTTTCTGTCCGCCATTGAGGCACCAGCCAAATGGTGGGATAAGGCACATCCAGCGTGGCCTGTGCCTGCTTGTGCATATGCCACTTCAGATCGAGAAACCACACATGAGCATTCATGCGCGGGTAAGGCGAGCCTGCGGACAAAAGCTCTTCCACAATGCCCAGATCATCGAACACTTCCAACGTTCTGGGTTGCACGCCCTTGCCCCGGGATCCCGCAAATGGTTCGGTGGCCTTGTCGACGATTCGAAAAGACACCCCGTGGCGGGCAAGGTCGCAGGCAAGCGTAAGGCCCGTAGGCCCGGCGCCGATAATGATGACGTCCGTGTGATTCTGATCAGCGGGCGGCGCGGCCATTATTGAGTCTTCGCCATGTCTAATTCCTTCCAATATTCAGCCGTCGCGCCGCGCGGCCGGGCCGCGGCCACCCCAGCTCCCCGCGAACGCCCGGTAGATGGGATAACGCACCCTGAAGTGATTTTCTACACCATTCGCCCTCGATTGGTCAACCATTGATACCAACTCTCTTCGTCCAAGCGATAACTCTCGGGTAACTCAGATGAGCGGTCGCTGACCCGACTCTGCTGAATTAATGTGTTTTTATGGGTTTTCCGTAAAGAACCAATTTGATAAAAGACTGATGTACTTGATGCGGTCAGGCGTAACCAATTTGCTATCGTTTACAACCAGGCTGTGCTAGCCTCAAGTCCTGACCAGTTCGCCCCTACCGATGTCCGAAACTTCTACATCCGGCCGACCGGCCGTCACCTCGGCGCTTCGATTGACGCCGCCGACTCCTCCGGTGGGGCTGGTTGAACGCTCCGAGATCGATACGCAGCTGCATGCCGCTCAGAATGTCAGCCTCGTGCTGTTCTGCGCTCCGGCCGGCTTCGGCAAAACGACGGTCATGGCCCGGTACTTCGACAAGCAGCGGTCCAAGGGGGTCGGCACCGTCTGGATCCTGCTGGACGATGCCGACAACGACGTCGAGCGCTTCCTTTTCAAGGTTCAAGCGGCCCTCGACAGAAGCGGCCTCTTCGCTGATGAGACCCTCGCTGGAACGTCGGGGGCTGCGGCGCCCGGCGCGCGGTTCGACGTGGCGGCCCGCCTGGCGTCGGCGCGGCACCCATTCGCGATCTTCTTCGACGATTTCGAACTCCTGCGCAACCCGGTGGTGCTGGATCTTTTCAAGGAGGCCCTGGAAAGCCTACCCGCCCACGGACAGGCCGTGCTGGGCGCGCGCGAACATTCGAGATTGAATGTCGGGCGCTGGCGTGCGACGGGCCGCATGGTCGAGATCGGCCCCGCGAGCCTGCGGTTCTCCGCCACCGAGGCGCGGGAACTGTTGGTCCGCAAAAGCGGAGTATCGTTACCCCAACGAGCCTTGGACCAGCTCTACGACCGCACCGAAGGGTGGGTCGCCGCGCTGCAACTCGCTGCGTTGTCCCTGGTGCACCATCCCGATCCCAGCGCCTTCGCATGGGCGTTTTCAGGCAGCAATGCGGCGGTTGCCGACTATCTGCTCGAGACCGTCATTTCGGGCCTTTCGCCATCGTCGCGAAACTTCTTGTTGGCCACCGGCATCCTGGACGAACTCAATGCCGACCTGTGCAACGCGGTGACCGGGCGCAGCGACAGCCAGCGTCTGCTCGACGAGCTAGAGCGTTCGAACGTGTTTCTGACGCCGATCGACGACGACCGCCGGCGCTACCGGTATCACGCCCTGTTCGCGGACTTCCTTCGCAATCAGCTGGCGCGCAGCCATCCCGGAAAAGCGCGCGAGCTACATCTGGCGGCGAGCGCCTGGTTCGCCGCCGAGGGACGCGCTGTGCCGGCCATCAACCACGCACTGGCGTCAGGCGATTTCCGGCACACCATCGGGCTCCTGGAAGTGCATGCGGAGCACCTGCTGCTCGAGGGACGGTTCCGACTGCTCAGCCGCTGGTTCGATGGCCTGCCTGCCGAGCTCGTCGAGGCGCTACCCCTACTCGCCCTCGTGCACGCCTGCGCACTGGCTCTGACGCGCAGACAACAACAGGCGCTACGCCTGCTCGACAGCGTGGAATCCAACGCCGCGCTGTCCGCAACGGATGACGAGGGTGCGGCTCTTCGCAACCGGGTGGGCGCGCTGCGCGGCCTGGCGTTAGCCATGATGGACAGATCCGAAGAGTGTTTGCAGGTGTGCCGGCGCTATTGCGGAAGCCCGGACCAATCGGTCGAGCTGCCGGTTGCGATGCTGACCAACGCCTTGGCATTGGCGCTGATCAACGCAACACGTTTCGATGAGGCGATGGTCGTCCTGACCGCGGCCAAACGCCGGCATGCGGCCTCCGGCAGCGCCTTCAACATGGCCATTGCCGAGTGCGTGCACGCCAACCTCGAGGTGATACTGGGTCACCTGCCCGACGCGCTCGCTCGTCTGCGCGGCGCGATGAGCAGCATCACCCAGAACCGTTACCGAGCGATTGGCGGCCGAGCGGTTCTCGGGGTCGGTCTCGCCGCCGCGCTGTACCACAACGATCAACTGGCCGAGGCCAACAAACTGTTGACCGAATGCCTACCGCTCACGAAGGAGACGGGGCCGCCCGACAGCTTGATCGTCAACCATCTACTGCTGGCGCGATGTGCCCGGGCCATGGGCGAGACCGAGCTGTCACTCCGGCGCCTGGCCGACCTCGAACTGTTCGGCCATTCATCGTCATTGCTGCGTCTAGTGGCAACGGTGTGGCTGGAGCGCTCCAAGTGGGCGCTGATCGACGGAGCAATCGACGCTGCGCACGAGTACCTTAGGCAGGCCGCCTCGTACACCGACGTGTGGGAACAAGCCAAACGATTTCCGGCAAATGCCAACGACATCGACGATCTCGCGATGGCGACGATCCGTCTGCAGGTGCGCACTGGACGCGGCGCCGAGGCGCTGCCCGCTCTCAAGGCCGAGATCGCAACGGCAGAGGCCGCACGACGCAGGACACGGGCCGCGCTCCTCCGATTACTGCAAGCCGAAGCAATGATGGCCGAAGGGCAGTCTCGACCGGCCTTGCGTCGGATGACCGATCTGATCGAGTGGGCGGCCGCCGCCGGCTACGTGCGCTTGTTCGTCGATGAGGGCGCCGCCATCGCGAAGCTGCTTGCCGAGGTCCGCCCGGTTGACGCGACCGACACCCCCCGGTCGTCCAAGCAGACGGCCTTCGTGGATCAGGTACTCAAGAGCATGAACTGGTCCGGTCCTGTCACCGGTGACACGGCGGACGCCGGGGTCCCGTCGGTTCTCATCGAGCCCCTGTCCCACCGCGAGCTGGAGGTGTTGCGCATGCTCGATCTGGGTTGCAGCAACAAGGGTATCAGCGAGCGTCTGTTCATATCGGAGAACACGGTCAAGGTCCACCTGCGCAATGTCAACGCGAAGTTGGCCGTTGGCAGCAGATCGCAGGCGGTTTCCGCCGCAAGAAGGCTCGGGATCATCGCCTGAACATCACGGTCCGCCGGTGATGACGGCGCTGATACGGGAACCGAGTTGCATGGTCCCTTCAGCGACCCTCGAAGACCGGCGCACGCTTCTGGAAGAAGGCTTGCACCGCTTCGTGCGCATCACGGCTAGTGATAGTGATGTTCTGCAGCGCGGCTTCCTCGAGGATGCAGGCTTCCAGCGTCGCGCACATGGCACTGCGGGCCAATTGCTTCGAATAGCGCAGCGCCAGTGGCGCTCGTTCAGCCAAACTCTTCGCATATGCGAGCACGGCCTCTAGGAAGCCTTCAGACTTGATGACCTGATTGGCCAGGCCCAGAGCGAGGCACTCTGCAGCGGGAATCTTGCGGCCTTCGATGATGGTCTGATAGGCGCGCTTGTAGCCCATGGCACGCACGAGGTGCCATGTTGCGCCACCGTCGGGCACAAGTCCGATCGGCGCGAAGGCCGCATACAGATAAGCTTCTTCCGCCATCAGCATCAGATCGCAGTTCAGCGCGAGCGACATGCCGATGCCGGCTGCCGGCCCCTGGACGGCGGCCACGTAGGGTTTGGTCGAGCCGGCGATGGCGTCCAGCATAGGCTTGTATTCCTCGACGATCAGCCGCTCCACCTTCTCGTGTGGCGGGTTGTAGGGCTCCTTCAGATCGGCGCCCACGCTGAAGGCCTTGGTGCCGCCCGTGAGCACGACCACGCGCACGTCCCCGTCCTCTTCGGCGCGCCGGATTTGCGCCAGCAACTCTTTGCGCAGCGCGGCATTGAAGGCGTTCATCGCTTCAGGTCTTTGCAGCGTGATGGTCGCGACACCGGCGTCGACCTGGTAACGGATACGGGTACATTCTTCGTTCATCGAGACGTTCTCGCTGAGATGTTGCTTCGAGCACGACGTCGCGCCTCGCGCTACGCAGGTCGTCCCCAGTGCCCGTAGGTCACTCTAGCGAAGGCGGCCCGCGGCACAGTCACCCGAACGGGTTATTCGGTCGCGCCTTGCTTCGCGTCGGCTGAACCGCGCCGCGCGTCGTGCGGCCACCCTTACGCGACGGAATCGGGCGGCGACGCGCGGACCGTCAGGCGTTGCCCGGATCCCGGAAGTACGCGGCGGTGGCGCCGAGGTTGGCCTTTGCCCGGCGGAGCTCGTCGCGTGCGATGACCCGCAGATGCACTTCGTCAGGGCCGTCGACGAAATGCAGCGCGCGGCCCCAGGTCCACAGGAATGACAGCGGCGTGTCGGGCGTCAGGCCCATCGCGCCGAACACCTGGATCGCACGGTCGAGTACACGCGTCTGCAAGTTGGCTGCTACCAGCTTGATGGCAGACACGTCGACCCGCGCGGCCTGGTTGCCCTGCCGGTCCATCCACCACGCGGCACGCAGCGTCAGCAGCCGGGCCTGGTCGATCTCGACGCGCGAATGGCCGATCCAGTCCTGAACGTTGGCGAAGTCGCTCAGGTGCTTGCCGAACGCCTTGCGCGTCAGCGCGCGCTCGCACATCAGCTCCAGCGCCAGCTCGCATTGGCCGATCGTGCGCATGCAATGGTGTACACGGCCGGGACCGAGACGGGCCTGCGCCAGTGCAAAACCCTTGCCTTCCTGTCCGAGCAGGTTTGACACCGGGACGCGCACATCTTTGAACACCACTTCGCAGTGACCCTCGGGCGCGTGGTGGTGCATGATCGCCACATTGCGCACGATGCGCAGGCCAGGGGTACCCATCGGCACCAAGACCATCGAATGACGGCTGTGCGGGTCGGCGGATTCGTCGGTGACACCCAACACGATGCACAGCTTGCAGTTCGGGTGCAGCGCCCCCGTGGTGAACCACTTGCGGCCGTTGATCACGTAATCGTCGCCGACCCGGCTTATGCTGGTGCGAATGTTGGTCGCGTCGGCCGAGGCCACATCGGGCTCCGTCATCGCGAAGCAGGAGCGGATCTCGCCTTGCAGCAGCGGGGTGAGCCAACGCTCGGCTTGTTCGGGCGTCGCGAACATGTGCAGCAGCTCCATGTTGCCGGTGTCCGGCGCACTGCAGTTGAACACCTCGGAGGCCCACGGGAGACGGCCGATGATCTCGGCCAGCGGCGCATACTCGACGTTGCTCATCCGGGTGCCCGGCTCGTCGGACCGCAGGCCCGGCAGGAATAGGTTCCACAGCCCCTCGGCCTTGGCCTTGAGCTTCAGGTCATCGATCAAGGCGAGCGGGTACCGCCCGCTCTCGGCGATGCGCAGGTAGTCGTTGTTGGCCGGCAGCACGTGGCGCTGCATGAAATTTCGAGTGCATTCCTGCAGCTCGCGTACCTTGTCGCTGTAAGCGAAGTCCATATTTTCGATTCCCCCTTATCTTCAACTAGCGATTGTTCAACAGGCGCCGCCGATCACCTCGACCGCATGGCGCGCTAAGCCCACGCTCAGCCTCCCGATGTCCGCAGCATTTGCGGAGCTCGCCGATCCCCTCTTCGCGCGTGCGGCGATGCCCTCGAAGATTACCGCCAGCCGGAACAGCGAAATGGCGGTGTGGAACGGGAGCAGCGGGCCGAATGCAGGCGCGTGCGCATGGTAGTGCGCGAGGTACTCAGCTTCGGTCGGGATACCCAGCGTGGCAAGGTCGAGGTCACTCATACCCATGTGCTCGTTGGTGCGTAGCCGCCAACCGAGGGTACTGTAGGCCACATCGGCCAGCGGATGACCCAGTGTGCTGAGCTCCCAGTCGAGCACCGCCACGACTCGCGGCTCGGTCGGGTGAAACATCAGGTTGCCGATGCGGAAGTCGCCGTGGCTGATGGTGGTGGCCGACTCTTCCGGTGCGTTTTCGCTCAGCCAAACGATCAGGCGGTCGATGTCGGGGATATCGCAGGTCTTCGACAGCGTCCACTGCTTCGACCAGCGCGCGATCTGCCGCGTGTAGTAGCCGCCGACGCGGCCGAAGTCGGTGAGGCCAATCGCTTGCCAATCGACGTGATGTAGCTGGGCCAGGGTCTCGGCCATTGAAAAATACATGGCGCGCCGTTCGGCGCGGTCGACGCCCGGCAGCGAGCAGTCGTTGAACACCCGGCCCGCGACCCGTGTCATCAGGTAAAACGGGCGGCCGATCACGTCCAGGTCGGTGCACAGCGCCAACATCTGCGGCACCGGCACGTTCGTGCTCTCCAGCGCATGCATGATGCGGTGTTCACGGTCCACCGCGTGTGCCGACGGCAAGAGCGGACCCTTAGGCGGCATCCGCAGCACGGTGCGGTGCGTCGGGTAGCTGAGGAAATAGGTCGGGTTCGATTGCCCGCCGGAGATCCTCTCGAGCACCGGCTCGCCGTCCAACCCGGGTATGGCTCGACGGAGGTAGGCGTCGAGCGCGGTCAGGTCGAAGTCCGCGGAGGCGGCGCTAAGCCCAGCGGTCATGTCGCAGCAGGAATAGCCATATCGCCAGTGTTGCCCCCCTTCTGTTCGAGGAACATCACCCGTTCGGACTAGCGCGAGGTTCTCGGCCGCTCGTCTGCGGAAGAGATAGCGGAAATCGGTACTGCGAGGAGATCAGGACTCAAGGCATCACAGCCTGGTTCTAAGGGATAGCGAATTGGTTACGGCACCAAGCCTTGCGCGGATAAGCCTTGCCCAACTTAACTCTTTTGCCTTTAACGCCTTGAAAATCTAGCGCAGTCAGGGTCAGCGACTGCTCATTGACCCGGCCGACAAACTATCGATCGAATGACGGAATTGGTGCTAATGGTTGACCAATGTGCGCTGAATGGTGTAAAAAATAGTCTCTTCAAATCTTCAAATACCAAACAAGCTGTTTGTGATAGAGGGTGACCTCTGTCATGGCTTGACCACGGCCGGCGTCCCGGCATCTTCGTACCAACCTTTGGAGCGGTTGACGATATTCACGACTAACAACATCACCGGCACCTCCGGGAGCGGCATTCCTATTTCCATATCTTCACGACAATAATGACTGAAAAAAAACCGGGCGATAAGACGGACAAACGCAAGGGGGCGCCCCGAGGACTTTCCGCGGTCTTTTTACGGGAGCAATCCTCGCTGAAGAGGTTCATTGCAAGGTTTTTTTCGCGTCCGCAGGATATTGAAGATGTCACCCAGGAGGCTTATCTCCGCGCCTTCGGCGCCGAACGCGCCGGCGAACGTGTGCGTTCCCCCAAATCCTTTCTGTTCCGGATCGCAAAGAACGTAGCGCTCAACGAACTCGCCCGAAAATCGCGATTGATGACAGTCTACATAGAGGATTCCGTCTTCCGGGATGTCATAGGAGAGGGCAGCTCCGCCGAAGATCGGGTCATGGGTCAAGAGAAGCTGACGATGTTTTGTCGCGCAGTAGTTACCCTGCCAGTGCAGTGCCGCCGCGCGTTTCTCATGCGCAAGGTCCATGGCCTGTCGCACAAGGAAATCTCAGAGCGGTTGAATATATCGGTGAGCACCGTGGAAAAACACGTGGCCAGCGGATTGCTCCGATGCAGCGCTTACTTGCGCGAGGGCGGCTACCCGGTGGAGGTCGTGGAGACTCTGGGCAGGGAGCGCGGCAAACTCCGGGGCAGTGAATAATGAGCAAAGTCGCTCAATTTCCGAACGCTAGGCAGATCGAGGCGGAAGCCTGCGCCTGGATTGCGCAACTCGATGGGAATTCGCCTTCCCAGGAAGACTTGACCGCGTTTCGTGAGTGGATCAGCAGAAGCCCGCAGCATCGCCGGGAAATCAAACGGCTGTCGGCACTATGGAGCGATCTGAACGTCATGACGGAACTTGCGGTTCCGGTAAAAGACAACCAGCAAACGGTGAGCGATAAGTGGCTGCTGCGCGGAGCGGTTTTCGCTTTGGTTGTCGTGTTGAGCATAGCCGAGACGGTGTTCTACTTTCGGCCGCAGACTCCCGCCGCCTCGAACGTCGTTTATTCGACGAGTATCGGTGAGCAAAAACCGGTCACATTGGCGGACGGCAGCAAAGTTCTCCTGAATACCGACAGCCGCATACAAGTCGACTACGGAGCGCAGCAGCGGGAAGTGCATTTGCTCCGTGGCGAGGCTTATTTCGAGGTCGCACATAATGCCAGACGGCCGTTCCTGGTGTATGCGGGCGCGAACATCGTTCGCGCGGTGGGAACGGCATTTGCGGTTTATTTGAAGAAGCAGGACGTCGAGGTCGTCGTGACCGAAGGCACCGTCGAAGTGTCCGCAACGGCAAATGGCAGCGGCGGGCCTGCCGCAAAAAACACAAGCAAACCGACCACCAAACTGGCCGACATCAAGGCGGGCCAAAGAGCCGCCTTCAATCAGGAAGTCGAGTCCATTCAGCCCGTCATGCCACTCGAAATCAAACGCAAGCTTTCTTGGCGGGAGGGCGTTCTGTCGTTTTCCGGCGAGCCCCTCGAGCAAGTGGTGGCTGAAGTCACCCGATATACGTCCGTCACCATCGTGATCTCCGACCCAGCCATCAGCAACGTACGAATCGGCGGCTACTTCAAAGTCGGCGAGACCGAAGCCATGCTCGAGGCCCTCGAAACCAGCTTCGGCGTGCGCGTCAATCGCGTTAACGACAAGCTGGTTTATCTTGCCGCCAAATAAAATAATTGGAAGTCGTATGGCGGGTTCGCCTTTCTGGCCTGTCCTATTAAGACGTGAGGATGCTGCAACTGATGGTGTAGCGTGTATCGCGGGGGGGACGGACACAAAGTTTAGGGCTGGAAAGCTGCGGATAGGACTTGCACGCTGCGTACTTGCGGTATGTTTGGTGTTCGCTTTATTCGTGGTGCGCGCACACGCTGCAGAGCAGCGGTATGAAATCGACATACCGACGCTCAAGGTGGATGTCGCACTGAAGACGCTAGCGCGGCAAACTGAAGCGCAGCTTCTCTTTCCCTACGACGTCGTTAAGACGCTCCAAGCCAACCCCGTTTCGGGTCGATACACGTTGCACGAGGCCCTGGAGATACTTCTCCAGGACACCGGACTGTCCAGCAGCCTGACCAAGGGCGGAGTGATCACGATCTCCGCGACGTCGGTAACTGCACAGGGGGATGGTAACAAGAATATGAACGGGATGAAAAAACTATCGCTGCTAGGGCACATCGCAGCACTGTTGGGAATCGGTATTGGGCCGCACATGGTACGGGCGCAGGCAGATACGGCCGGTCAAGGCCCGGTGCTCAGTGAAATCATCGTCACGGCGCAGCGGCGCTCGGAGAGTCTGCAGGAGACCCCTGTCGCGGTGTCGGTCATTTCCGGCGATGAACTTGCCGCCAAGCACATCAACGATATCTCGAGTCTCGGGGCGGTGACGCCGAGTGTTGGCTTCCAGGCCGGCACTAACGCGCAGGCCGTCTCGAGCATTGAGATTCGCGGTCTCGGCGCCGCAGGCAGCAATCGGGCCTTCGAGGGCGACGTCGGTATATTCGTCGATGGGGTATACCTGAGCCGTACCGGCCAGCTGCTTTCGAATTTTCTGGATTACGACAATCTGCAGGTCCTGAAGGGGCCGCAGGGAACACTGTTCGGCAAGAACACGACCGCCGGCGCGCTGATGCTGACCAGCACCAAGCCGCAGTTCAACGACTACGATGGATCCTATGAAGTGACCGTAGGCAACTATGGCGAGGAGCTGGTACGGGTCGCGAGCAACATTCCGGTATCGGATGTTGTGGCGGTGCGCGCGGCGGCCCTGTTCAGCAATAATGCAGGGTACCTGAAAAACCCTAATACCGATGACTACTACAACTCGCATCGTCCGCGCGCCTTCAAGTTGCAGCTGCTGTATGAGCCGACCGCGGATCTGTCCTTCCGCTTGATCAGCGACATATCCATTGAACACGACAATTGCTGCTACGGCACGGTAGTCATAGCTCCCGGCCCCGCGCAGCCGCTGATCAATGCGCTTACCCTCGCGAATGGGTTCCAGCTTGCCTCCAGCAACCCGAAGGATTATCAGGCAGTTTTGAATCAGGACACCGATGAGCAGATCGGTGACCGCGGCGCGGTGTTGCTGAGCGACTGGGATATTTCCCCCAGCGCTGCGCTGCATTCCACCACCGCCTATCGTGTCTGGTCGGAGTCGCAGCTCGGCGGTGATTTCGATTTTTCAGCCGCGGACATACTCAACGGCAAGGAGTCGTTCAAGACCCACCAGTTTTCCCAGGAGTTCACCTTTGACGGCAAGGTGGGGGAGACGCCGCTGTTCAAGTCGGCCAACTATTTACTGGGTGTGTATGTCGCACACGAAGTGCTGCTGGCGACACGCGAACTGTTCTGGGGGCAACAGGCGCAGACCTATTGGAACGTGGCACTGGCATCGCTTGGAATCCCGCCGGGGATTGCCGGGGCGTCACCGGGTCTATTTTCATCGGAGCTGTATCCCGCGGACGATAAGTCCTACGCGACATTCGCGCATGTCAATTTGAAATTCACGGACAAGTTCGGCGCCCTCGCAGGAATTCGATATTCCAAGGAAATAAAGCACGGCACGTTTGAAAATCCGTACTTCGGGTCGGCCGTACCACCGACCGTACCGGTCCTGACGTTGATTGGGGTGCAGCCGGGTCCGACATACAACGCGGAGCACTCTGACAACGCGATCAGCGGTACCGCGGGATTCCAGTACGACTTCGCGCCGGGCAAGATGGGCTACCTGACCTACAGCCGCGGTTTCAAGGCCGGCGGGATCAACCTCGATAACAACGCAGCCGGACTGGTCGCAAACAATCCCGCCTACGCAGCTTTGGGAGCCGCGCTTCACTTTGTCCCTGCGGCGCCGCTGAACCCGACCTACCAACCGGAAAAGATCGACGGTTTCGAGGTGGGGTTCAAAGCCGATTATCTTGATGGCAGGGCTAGGTCAAATCTCGCCCTCTTTTACGATAAAATCACAGGATTGCAGGTGGGCGAGTTCCAGGGGCTGCAGTTCATCGTGGTGAATGCGCCGTCGGGGAAGGAATATGGGGCCGAGATCGAAAATACCTTCAGAGTCACCCAGGAAGTCACACTCAATGCGGCTGCGACCTGGCTGCCCTTTGCGGAAATAGGCGCGTCGGCACTACTGGACCAACAGGCCGCAATAACCAAAGCATCGGGGGGAGTGGGGATCTCTCTGTCCAGCACCCGCTTCTCGCAGGCACCCAGATGGGCCACGAACGTGGGAGCCAGCCTCTTTCATCCCCTGAATGATCGGATTGCGCTGACCGGTGATCTCTCGGAGCAATTTAAAACCCGGATCAATATAGATCTCGCGGATGGCTACGGGCAGGGTTCCGTCGCGCTGCTGAACACGAGCTTAGGGGTGGCATCAGTCGAGCGCACCTGGAGCGTCAATGTCTGGTGTATGAACTGCGCCGATCAACGATACAACACCATAACGTTCCCGGTACCTTTGCAAAGCGGAACCGAAGGTGCCTACGTCGGCGCACCGCGTACGTTCGGCATGTCGTTGAGAGGTCGTTTCTAGCGGCTGACTGGGTTGTACGCGCCAAGCATGTACCGAAACAGGGTGGAACTGAATGACATTTCGCGAACTAATTGGGGTTGCTGTAGTAGTGGGAGTAGCGGGTATGATTGGCGCCAATGTCGCGGCCATGCGCTCCCACTTGAGCGCGCGAGCTTGGGTGCTGTTCAAGCTCGTGCCTTTTCTGGTGCCCGATTTTTCCGTTCACGGCGTTCTGCAGCGCGAAATCGAGAAAAATCGCCTGCGTGGCCCCGCGCTTCCTTCTTGGTACATGCGCAAACTCGTCCGCTTTAGCGACGAGACACGCGGCACAGACCGGATTTTTCGCGTCGCGCCGAATGACGGCCCTAACTCCCTTCGCATTCTCTTTCTACACGGCGGCGGTTACGTGTTCGACTTGCAGGATCCTCACTGGAGCCTGATCTGGGGCTTGATCTCCAGAACGGGTGCAGAGGTGATAGCGCCGATCTATCCGCTGGCGCCGGAACACGGCTGGCGAGAAGGTCTGGACATGGTTCAGAGGGTCTACCTCGAACTCGTCAAGGCGAGAGGCAGAGAAAATATTGTCATCGTTGGCGATTCGGCCGGCGGCGGTCTCGTGCTTGCGCTGGCGCAAGCTTTGCGGGATGCAAAGCTCCCCGCGCCGGCCGCCCTCGTCCTATTCTCACCTTGGCTCGATGTAAGCGTCAACGCGCCAGATCAGCCGGAGTTGGCCCGCCGCGATCCAGCGTTCACCATCGAGTTTCTGCGAACCGCTGGGCTCATGTGGGCCCAAGATATCGCTACGAATGATCCTCGGGTTAGTCCCTTGTTCGGCGAGCATGCTGGACTGCCTCCCACAATAGTCTTCACGGGTACATGGGACATTCTAAACTCTGATTCGAGGCGGCTCGCTGCAGTTGCTGCGGATGTAACGCTCCGCGAGTATCCGAACATGATGCACGTCTGGCCGGTATTGCCAATTCCCGAAGGACGGCGTGCACTCGACGAGGCCGCCGCGTTCATCAATCAACATAGTGTCGTGCGCTGATCTGACAGAATTCAGCACGCTAAGACTAAAGACCCATACAGAAGCAAGATTCGCGGCGCGTGTGTCGACGCGCCGCACCCATACCCATGTGCTCGTCGGCACGCAGCCGCCAATCGAAGGCACCGTAGGCCAGGTCGGCCAGTGGACGACCCAATATCGCAAGTGTCGCAGCCTCCTGCTGGACGTACATCATCCTTTCGGGTGAGTCGTGTCGGTCCGACAACGAGCATAGTCCGCCCGCGCCGTTGCCGATGGGCACAGCGGATCAGCCGATCGTCGGCTCATCGGTGTTTCGCAACTCTGCCTGGCGTCGTTGTCCGAAACAAATATTAGAGGAGCATATGTTTATGACCTGCTACATCGAGAGATCAAAAAACAAGGACGACCGGTTTTCTCATCGGGTCGCACGTACTTTGCGACTCGGTGTGTTCACTAAAGTATTGGCCGCGTGTTTTTTTGCCGCTGTACTGACTCACCCGGCCAGTGCACAAACCGTCTCTCTTCCTAAGGACGAGGCGCCGCACACGGATCTGGTGGAGTGGTACTACTTTGTCGGTCATCTCCAAGGGGTGGATCCCGCGGGCAAGCAGCACACCTACGGCTATCAAATGACCACGTTTCAAGTTCTGCAGGACCCGGCTCAGCCAGCGCTCTATGTGACCAATGTGGCCATCACGGATGACACTCGCGGGGCGTATGACAAGGATTCACAAACCACGTTCGCGCCGGTTCCACAAGAAGTCAACAGCTTCAACTTGAGTTCCAATGCCTGGAACATGCAAGGCGGTTCCGGCAAGTATTCAGTGAATGCGGCCTTGTCCGATCAAAACTACGCGTTCACGCTCAAGATGCAGTCGGCAATCCCTGCCGCTCTGCATGGCGTGCACGGCCAGATTCCCTACGGCCCGTTGGGCACGTCGGCCTACTACTCTTACACGGCGCTCGCCACGCAGGGTACGATTATCGATCATGGCGTGCCCATTGCTGTGACCGGCATTTCGTGGCAAGACCATCAGTGGGGAAATTACGACTTGACCCAGCAGATCGGTTGGACATGGTTTGGAATCCAGCTGGGCAGCGATTCCTTGCCCGGCGTCCCGCCAAAATCCTCTCCCCTCCAATACATGCTGTACTTTATCCAGGACTATACGGGCGCCATCGTGCAAGTCGTCGCGACTCAGATCAAAAATGGCGTGACGACTGCAATCCCTGCGAACCAGGTTAGCCAAAAGGCACTGACTACCTACACGAGTCCCGCGACGGACTTTACGTATAGCACATCCTGGCTGGTGACGGTGCCGGGCGGATCGTTCATCGTGAATTCGCGCGTTCGAGCACAGGAGTTCGTCGGTGCGCCCGGCTACCAGTCGTACTATGAGGGCGACGCGCTCGTCTTCGGAGCACTCAATGGAGAGCCGGTTTCCGGCGTAGCTTTTGCCGAGGTAAATCCTTTTTCCCAGCAGGGACAATTGCTGCCATAGATCGCCTTGAATAGGCGGCCGAATAGCCTGTTTGGGTGAGGCGCACTCGAGGGCCTCCATACAGATTGCTCACACGGCGCAGCCGGTCTTCAATTTCAGGAGAGATCCGTGACTCGACCCGTTTACATTTTCGACGCCATCCGCACGCCACGCTCCAAGGGCAAGGCAGACGGGAGTTTGCACGAGATCAAGCCCGTGAACCTGGTGACGGGGCTGCTCGTCGAGATGCAGCGACGCCACGATCTGGACACCTCGCGCGTCGACGACGTGATGATGGGCTGCGTGGGCCCGGTCATGGAGCAAGGTGCCGTGCTACCCAAGATCGCGCTGCAGAAGGCAGGATGGAATGAGGGTGTACCTGGCGCGCAGCTGAATCGCTTCTGCGCGTCGGGCCTGGACGCCTTCAACACCGCCGCAGCCAAGGTAGCTTCGGGCTGGGAGGATCTCGTCTGTGCGGGCGGCTTCGAGAGCATGAGCCGCGTGCCGATGGGCGCCGATGGCGGCCCCTTCAGCGAAGATCCCGAGACCGCGATCAAGACCCGCTTCGTGCCGCAAGGCATCGGTGCCGACTTGATCGCCACCCTCGAGGGTTGGACCCGCGAAGACCTCGACCGCTTTGCCGTGCGCAGCCAGAAGCTGGCAGCGCAGGCGCGCGACAGCGGCTGGTTCGATCGTTCCGTGGTGCCGGTGAAGGACGACAATGGCATCGTCGTGCTCCAGCGCGACGACTTCCTCAAGCCCGACACCGACATGGCCACGTTGGCCAAGCTCAAACCCAGCTTCGATTCGCTGGGGAAGATGGGCTTCGATGCCATCGCGCTGGCCAAGTACCCCGAGGTCGAATCGATCAATCACGTCCACACGCCAGGCAATTCCAGCGGTATCGTCGACGGTGCTTCGCTGGTGATGGTCGGCTCGGAGACCATCGGCAAAGACCTGGGCCTCGCCCCGCGCGGCCGCGTGATCTCGGCCGCCCTGGTCGCCACCGATCCCGTCATCATGCTGATCGGCCCGGGTCCGGCCGCGCGCAAGGCGCTCGCCAAGGCCGGGCTGACGATCGACGACATCGACCTCGTCGAAATCAACGAGGCCTTCGCGTCGGTGGCCCTGCGCCTGCAACGCGACCTTAACGTGCCTGACGAGAAGCTCAACGTGGTCGGTGGTGCCATCGCGATGGGCCACCCGCTGGGGGCCACCGGCGCAGCGTTGGTCTCGACCATGCTCGACGAACTGGAGCGCCGCAAGCTCAAGCGCGCACTGATCTGCATGTGCGTGGGCGGCGGCATGGGCATCGCCTCGATCATCGAACGCGTCTGAGGTAGGAACAATTATGGTCATGAGCGATTTCAAGTACGAGAAGGACGCTGACGGCATCGTCACGATCACGATGGACATGCAGGGCCAGAGCGCCAACACCATGAGCGCCGCCTATCTGCCCGCGATGAGCGGTGTGATCGAGAAGCTGCATGCCGAGCAGGACCTCAAGGGCGTGGTGTTCGCCTCGGCCAAGAAAACCTTCTTTGCCGGCGGCGACCTGAATGATCTGCTCAAGGTCGAGCGGGCCGACGAGGCGACCTTCGCGATGGTGGAGCGCAACAAGGCGCCCTACCGCGAGCTGGAAAAACTGCCGGTGCCGGTCGTCGCCGCCATCAACGGTGCCGGGCTGGGCGGCGGCTTCGAGCTCTGTCTGGCCTGCAACCGCCGAATCGTGGTCGATGCGCCGCATGCCGTGGTCGGCCTACCCGAAGTCACGCTCGGGTTGCTGCCAGGTGCCGGCGGCGTGGTGCGCCTGACAGCGCTGATCGGCCTCGAGAAGGCGCTACCGCTGCTACTCGAAGGCAAGCAGCTACGCCCGGCCGAAGCCCTGGAGCAGGGACTGGTGGACGAGATCGTGCCCACCATCGCAGAGCTGGTGCCGGCCGCCAAGGTCTGGATCAAGGCCAACCCCGAATCGCACACGCAGCCGTGGGACCAGAAGGGCTTCAAGTACCCCGGGGGCGGCGCGGCGGCGCCCAACATCCGCCAGATTGCCACGCTCGCGCCGATGATGCTGGTGAACAAGACCCGCGGGCTGATGCCCGCCCCCGAGAAGATTCTGGACATCGCGGTCAATTCGATGCGCATGGGCTTCGACGCCGCGCTGCGCACCGAAAGCCGCGGGCTGACCGCGCTGATGGCAACCAAGGAAGCCAAGGCGGCCATCACCACTTTCTTCTTCGGCATGCAGGCCATCAAGTCGGGCAAGGTGCGGCCGGCGGGCGAGCGTTGGCAGGCCCGGACGTCGGCCGTGCTCGGCGCGGGCATGATGGGTGCCGGCATTGCCTGGGCGCACGTTGCCAAGGGCCTACCCACGGTGCTGAAGGACACCACGTTGGAGAAGGCCGAGAAGGGCAAGGCGTACTCCGTGCAACTGGCCGACAAGGGCATCAAGCGCGGCAGCATGACGCAGGAGAAGAAGGCCACGCTGCTGGGGCTTATCACGCCCGCGACCACCGATGAGACCTACCGGGATTGCGACCTCATCATCGAGGCCGTGTTCGAGGACATCGACCTGAAGGAACAAGTCATCGCCGCCAGTTTCAAAATGCTCAAGTCCGACGGCATCTACGGCTCGAACACCTCGACGCTGCCCATCTCGATCCTGGCCGATAGCTGTCCGGACCCCACGCGCTTCATCGGACTGCACTTCTTCTCGCCGGTCGACAGGATGAAGATCGTCGAGATCATCCTCGGCAAAAAGACCAGCGAGGATACGCTGCGCAAGGCCTACGACTACGTGCAGCAGATCGGCTACATGCCCATCGTCGTCAACGACTCGCGCGGTTTCTTCACCTCGCGCGTCTTCGGCACCTTCATGGACGAAGGGCTGCAGCTCATGCAGGACGGCATGAGCCCCGTGGCCATCGAGCGTGCGGCCTGGAAGGTGGGCATGCCGGTGGGCCCGCTGGCGGTGCACGACGAGGTGTCGATGGAGCTGTCGCGCAAGGCCATTCTCACGCACCGAAAACTCGACGAACGGCTGGGCGTGAAGAACGGCATCGGCGCATACAACACCGCCACGCAGGTGATCGGCACGGCGATGTGCGAGCTTAAGCGCGGCGGTCGCCACTACGGCGGTGGCTTTTACGAGTACGCCGCCGACGGAGGCAAGAGGCTGTGGAGCGGTCTGTCGCAGTTCAAGCTGCGCGATGCCCTGGTATCGATGGCCGACGCCGAGGACCGGCTGCTGTACCGCCAGGCCGTCGAAACGTTGCGTTGCCTGGACGAGGGTGTGCTGCGCTCCGAGACCGAAGCCAACTTAGGCTCGATCTTCGCGATCGGCTTCCCGGCCCACACCGGGGGCGTGCTGCAATTCATCCGCGGCATCGGTATCGCGCATTTCGCCGACCGTGCGGCCGAGCTGGCGCAGCGTTACGGTGGGCGCTTCGTCATCAAGGAGAGCGCGCTGGAAAAGCTGCGCCAATCGAAATCGTGGGAGGCCTGAACCATGATCAACCGCCGCAACTTCAACCATGAACACGCCATGTTCCGCGACTCGGTCCGCAAGTGGGCCGCTGCGGAGCTGGCACCCTACAGCGAGCAGTGGCGTGCCGAGGGCATGGTGCCCAAGTCGGCCTGGAAGAAGGCCGGCGAACAGGGCTATCTATGTATGTGGGCCGGCGAAGCCTACGGCGGCGCCGGCATGGAGGACTACCGCTACGACCAGATCCTCATCGAGGAACTGCTGCACGTCGAATCAGGATTCTTCCTGGCCTTGCACAACCGCGTCGTCGGTCCGTACCTGAACAACCTCGCCACGGACGAGCAGAAGGCACGTTGGCTACCCGGTTGCGTCTCGGGCGACACGATCTTGTCGATCGCGATGACCGAGCCGGGCACCGGCTCGGATCTCGCCGGTATGAAGACGCGCGCCGAGGACAAGGGCGACCATTGGCTGCTCAACGGCTCGAAGACCTACATCTCCAATGGCCTGATCTCGAACCTGTGCGTGGTGGCGGCTCGCACCAACCCGGACTCGACGCATGCAGTGGGCCTGTTCGTGGTCGAGGAAGGCATGCCCGGCTTCAAGCGCGGGCGCAAGCTCAAGAAGCTCGGCCTGCACAGCCAGGACACGGCCGAGCTGTTCTTCCAGGACGTGAAGGTGCCCAGAGCCAACGTGCTGGGCGAGCCGACCCAGGGCTTTCGCAACCTGATGCTCAATCTTGCCGAGGAACGCCTGACCAGTGCAGTCGGGAATGTCACGCGTGCCGAGCGGGCGTTCGAAGTGACCCTGGCCTACATCACTGAGCGGAAGGCCTTCGGTCGCGTCATCGGCACCTTTCAGAACTCACGCTTCAAGATGGCCGACATGCGTGCCCGCATCGACGCCTGCTGGGCCCTGGTCGACCATTGCGTCATGGAGCACGTAGAGCGGAAGCTCACGGCCGAAACCTCTGCCGGAGCCAAGCTCTACACCTCAGAGGTCGAAGGCTGGGTGGTCGACGAATGCCTGCAGCTGCACGGCGGCGCCGGCTACATGGATGAGTACGAAATCTGTCGCCTCTATGCCGACGCCCGCATCAGCCGCATCTACGCCGGCACCTCCGAGATCATGAAGGAGATCATCGGCCGCGGTCTTGGTCTGGACGAACGCAAGAGGAATTGACATGAGCGGTCCATTGACATCGCTGCGTGTTGTCGAATTCAGCGGCATCGGACCCGCGCCGCTGGCCGGCCAGCTGCTGGCTGACCTTGGCGCCGATGTCGTGACCGTGGATCGGCGCGCGGCCAAAGCCGACCCGGCCGACGTGAACCGGCGCAACAAGCGCTCCGTCGCGCTGGACCTGCGCAAGGCCGAAGGTCTCGCGGCCGCGCGTTGCGTACTGGCCGGTGCGGACGTGCTCATCGAAGGGTTCCGTCCCGAGGTGATGGAGCGGCTGGGTCTGGGCCCGGACCACTGCCTGAGTGCTAATCCCCGTCTGGTGTACGGCCGCATGACCGGCTGGGGTCAGACCGGGCCCCTGGCGCACACGGCCGGCCACGACATCAACTACCTAGGCATCACGGGTGCGCTGCACGCCATCGGTCGGCCCGACGAGCCGCCGGTGCCGCCGCTGAACCTGGTGGCCGATTTCGGCGGCGGGTCGATGTTCCTGGTATTCGGCATCCTGGCCGCCCTGTTCGAGCGCTCGAAGTCGGGCCATGGGCAGGTCGTGGATACGGCCATGGTCGATGGGGTACCGGCGATGATGGGTCTGTTGCACGGGATGATGGCCCGCGGCCTGTGGTCTGAGCAGCGAGGCAGCAATCTGCTGGATGGTGGCGCACCCTTTTATCGCACGTACCGGACCGCCGACGCCAAGTACATCTCCGTCGGGGCCATCGAGCCGGAATTCTTCGCGGAACTCGTTCGCCGCGCGGGCCTGCCCGTGAATCACATCGAGATCCAAAACGATCCGGACCAATGGCCGGGCATGCACTCGTGCTATGCCGAAGTGTTCAGCCGGCGTACCCGCGACGAATGGACGGCCCTGTTCGAAGGCAGCGATGCCTGCGCGAGCCCGGTCTTGAACTTCACCGAGGCGGCCGAGCATCCGCACAACTTCGCGCGAGGCACCTACTTCAGGCAGGATGGCGTCTTGCAGGCCGCACCCGCTCCTCGTTTCGGCCGGACCCCCGCTGTCAGGCCACGCCCACCGGGTGCGCCGGGTGCCGACACCCACGCCGTTCTTAAGGAAAGCGGCGCGACGGACGAGGAGGTCCGGCAGTGGCAGGCTGCAGGCGCTCTGACCTGAGTGTGAACTACGAGTGAACTAAGCTGCCGCGCGGGGCTTCGTGAAGGGACTTATAGTCGATAAGCTGAGATTGGGTTCCGCCAAGATGCGACAGCATAGCCCGCATAGCGCGGTCGCTGTCGCGGGATTCGATCGCATCGAGAATCTCCTCGTGCTCGCCAAAGGAGTGATAATCCGAAGGCGGGCCCTCCGCGCGTTTGACCAAGTTCCCCCAGACGACGAATCGTCGCACGCCATTGAGTAGCCGTTGAATTTCCACCAGCAATACATTTCCCGTGGCCTCGCCAATCAGGTTGTGAAACCGCCAGTCCAGTTCCTCATAGGCCTCCCAGGTCGGTGTACGCCGCATCTCGGAACAGAGCTTGCGCATCTCGACGAACTGAGCCGTCGTAGCGTTCAATGCTGCAAGGCGCGCTAACTCCGGTTCCACCGCCCTGCGCGCCTGCATCGCGGCAAGCGGACTAGTTCGTGCCGCGATGTCCTGACCGTCAGGCCTGAAATCCACAGGTGGAGCAACGACGAATGTCCCCTTGCCGACATGCCGTTGAATTTGCCCTTCCGCTTCGAGGACAGCAAGGACCTTGCGCAATTCGGCGCGACTCACGCGAAACTTCTTGGCCAAATCGCGTTCGGGTGGTAATCGCGCGTCTGCACTGAGGCGCAGGGCGCTGAGCCAGTGCCGAACTGTTGAATCAAGGTGCGCGGCTTCCATCGTAATTCCATCGTCCTCAGGGCTGCTGCCTTGGTCAACCATAATGGTTGCCGACGCCAAGCACAAGTGTGCCTTGTCAACTGAAGAGGTCATACCTATACTAACCATATTGGTCAATTTATAAACCATTTTGGTCATATTGAAACATGCTGGCTACGTTAGCAACCGAACGGCGCCATCAAAGTCAGCGCCAGGCTCCAGCCTAAGTGCGGAAGGACAACGTATGGATCACAAAATTGTCGAGATTGTCCCGCCGGGTCCTGTCGATAGCCCCCGCGCACATTGGCCTCTGAAGCTACGCCGGGAGTTCGATGAAAACCAATTCAGCGGTGCCGTCGGCAATGTACTGGTCTCGGAAACCGATGACGTGCGAGTGTGGCACCTAAGTCTGCCCCCCGGCGGATGGCTCACGTTCCACCGGCATGTCCTCGACTATTTCTGGACGACGCCCTCAACCGGCATTGCGCGCGGCTACTATCAAGACGGGCGAATCGTCGATGTCTATCACTATCCTGGAGAGACGCGGCATTTCCGGCACGGCAAGGATGAGTACTTCGTTCACGCGATTGAAAACGTCGGCGAAACGGAACTCATGTTCGTGACCGTTGAATTCTTGCGGGGAGACAATCCGGCGATACCGTTGGCGGACGACGTCAAGCTCGCGCATCGTCGCCCCTCGCTTGCATCGAGTGGCAATTGATGAGTGATCGACTACGCGGTGTCATTGCCGCAATCGCGACGCCCGTTTCCGATCGAGGTCAGCCGGACCTCGGTCGATTCTTGTGTCGGGCTGAGCGTCTTCTAAACTCAGGATGCGATGGATTGAACGTGCTCGGCACAACCGGTGAGGCGACTTCCTTTTCATTGGCCCAGCGACGTGCCGTGATGAGCGCGGTAGCCGGCTCGAGGCTATCTCTTTCCCGAATGATGGTCGGCACGGGAGCCGCAGCGGCGGCGGATGCCGCGGAACTTACCCTCGAGGCCGCCTCACTCGGCTTTGCGGGCGCCCTAGTCTTGCCGCCGTTTTATTACAAACCGGTATCCGAAGCCGGAATCTTGCGCTATTTCGAACGCATCGTTGTGGCGACAGCAAGGCAACCGATCGGTTTGTATCTCTACAATTTCCCGGCTCTCTCGGGAATCGCCTACACGCCCTCGTTGGTTGCTCTCCTGCACGAAAATTTTGGCGAGCGTATTTTTGGACTCAAGGACTCCTCGGGCGATATGGCCTATGCCCGCCAGATCGCCGCGCTCTCGCCGACACTCGATGTGTTTCCGTCCAACGAGGCGAACCTGCTGCTGGCCCGTGGCGACGGGCCTTTTGCGGGATGCATCTCGGCCACAGCCAATATCAACTCAGCCGATTGCGCCCGTGCCTATAGAGACGGCGACGCGACTGCATTGGCGCACGCAGTGGCGATCCGCTCAATCTGTGACGGCCTCCCTCTCGTGCCCGCCGTGAAGAGCATGGTCGCCTACCTGGAAGATGATGAGGCCTATGCTCGCGTGATGCCTCCCTTTTTGCCACTCGCAGAAACCGATCGCTCGCTCTTGGTTCAGCGCTACCATGCGGTCGAGGACGCCGCTTCCGGCGCGACGAATAGGGTACATTGATCATGGCCTTTGTAATTCCAGAGCCGCCGCGCGCGACGATCCCGGTTGAGGGAACGTACGAACTCTTCCCGGTTCGTCGAATTTTCTGCGTGGGCCGGAACTACGCCGAGCATGCGCGCGAAATGGGGGGCGATCCGTATCGAGAGCCACCCTTCTTCTTCACCAAACCGGCCGACGCATTAGTACCGATGGGCGGTAAGATAAGTTTCCCGATCGCCACGAAGGATTTGCACTACGAAGTTGAACTCGCGGTGGCTCTCAAGGGAGGCGGCCGGCAACTTTCCGCCGATGCCGCGCAAGCGCTGATCTTCGGCTATGCCGTAGCGTTGGACATGACTCGGCGGGATCTCCAGACAGAAGCGAAGCGGCTCGCTCGACCTTGGGACATGGCAAAGGGCTTTGACCAATCCTGTCCGATCAGCGTGCTTCGGCCCGCCGCATCCGCATCGACCGCTTTGCGCGGCGAACTCGAGCTTTCGGTCAACGGCGAGATGCGCCAGCGTGGTGACCTTTCGGACATGATCTGGTCGCCGGGCGAATGTCTCGCGGTTCTCTCGACCCTGGTCGAACTGCGCGCGGGGGACCTACTGTTGACGGGAACGCCGGCAGGCGTCGGATCTGTCGCAGCCGGCGATGTGCTTGAGGCCAAGTGCGCCCTTACGCCCGCTTTGCGCGTTCAATATCTCGCAGTCGAGGCTCGTTGAGCGAGCGGCACGGCAGCGCGAAGCGAGGACATGTCACTTCCGTCCACTGCGCGCCGGGGTTGAGATCAAATGCCAATGTGTTCAAATCTATTCGAGTTCGAAATACTCGAGGGTGCCCCGGCCAGTTGCTGGAGATTGACCTGGTAGGCTCAAAATTATCGGACTTTCGAATCGTGTGTACCAAGGTTTCTTGGATATGGCCCACGCCGCCGCGCGTACGACAAACGATTCATCCGCGACCAGGTCGGCAGATTTCAAAAGGTGGTCGGAGATCTTGAACTCGGCCCGACTTCCGTCGGCCGTGATGAAGGAAATTCCAGATCCAATTGGGCGTTTGTGCTTGGAGTCAGGGTGGCGCACCGGGTCGCCTTTAATCGTAGATACGTCGGATCCGAATGCGTTGACCTCGACTTGGTGTTCGTCGCCGATGAAAAAGAGTGGAATGCTCGTGCCACCAACGGCGGACTTGCCGTGGATTTCAGAGGCGATGATCGTGTGTTCGCCGCTACGGCCACGTCCCCACCACCAGCTATCGAATAGCTTGGCGGGCGAGACATTGCCCCAGTTGTGGTCGTGGTAGCCGCTGCCGGTGACCTCCCGGGTCACGCCGTCGGCGGTCAGCGTGCCTGTGACCGCACCCTCAGGCACGGGGACGAGCCACGCGAAAAACCGTTTCCCTGCCTCGATGTAGCCGGTCGCGGGACGGTAAGAGGCGACTCGGCGACGCAGCGTAAGATCGCAGCCTACTCCGCCAGTCTCCACCGGATCCACGTGGATGGAATAGGTATCGAGGTCGCCTTTGAACCGGTGAGGTCCTATTTTAATGTCCGCGCTATCACTCGAGAATGAACCCGGCTCTTCGAACTCCCGCATGACGCGTCGGGTCGGGTTGCCTGGCCGGGTCAGCTCGATGGTGACCGCCCGCTTGTGCGATCCAAAGAACCAATTATCGCCAAACCACACGACCACAACGGTTCCATCGTCTAGTAGACCGTCAAAATACCACCACTCGAATGTGTCGGCAGACTTTGGCGTCCGCCTGCCATCCTCCCAAATCGCGATTTTTTGACCGATGCCAAGCGCCGCGTAGTCGGTTGGCGCTGCGGCCACATGGAGCCTCTGATCCTCGGATGACGCCGCCTCGGCGCGCAAGACCAAGCCCACCGTCATCGCCCCAACCGCGATGCCCATGAATCGAGCCCAACGCGAATTCATCATCATCAATCTCCGTGCATATTAGTACGAGTACAGTCTTCGTTCCGAGACGTTCTCGCAGATTGTGTTGCTTCGAGCACGATGTCGGCCGTCGCGCTACGCGAGTCACCTGCAATACCGGTAGGTCACTGTAGCGAAGGCGGGCAGCCACACAGTCACCCGAACGGGTTATTCGGCCGCGCCCCAAGGGGCACGTCGTCGGTTGGACGTGCGAAAGCCTTTCGCTTACAATATTACTAATCGTAAGAATAGGTGCAACAGGATATGGCATTCGCAACAATTACCAGTAAGGGGCAGACCACGATCCCCAAAGAAGTGCGAGCCGCTGCGAACCTCAAGTCCGGCGATCGGATTCATTTCACCGTTCTTGAGGACGGCACGATTATTGTGCGCGTGAAGAACCGAAGCATTAGAGACATTTCGTTTAAACCCCCGGGCGGCAAGCGTGTATCAATCGCCCAGATGACGCGCTAGCCGTAGTCAGATGCTCGGCATCGACACAAATGTAGTCATCCGACTGATAATTTCGGACGATGCGGAACAAACACGCCGGGCGCGCAAGCTCGTCGAACAAGCGCTCAGTCATGATGAACCGGTGCTGGTGTCGCTGCTGGTGCTACTCGAGTCGGAATGGGTCCTGCGTAGTCGCTATGGATTCAATCGTGAGGCCCTACTGAGCATATTCCGCGCACTGCTTGAGGCGCGCGAACTTTCATTTGAGGATGAACCGGCATTGGAAGAAGCTCTGTTTCATTGGAGGGATAGCGCCTGCGGTTTTTCGGATTGCCTCATTACAGCTCACAATCGGCAGATGGGATGCCGCGCTACGGCTACCTTCGACGGCAAAGCGGCGCGGCTGCCTGGTACTGTATCGCTATAATGGACAGAGTGACGCGTGTCGCCAAGGTTGAATTGTCGCCGATCGTCTGCGACATTCAATGCTCTGGTCTGATAGCAGCAGAGCTGTCATTGGCTCAAACGCCTGCCGGTGTGTATAATACACACGATGCAGAGTCGCGAACTGATCAAGCTGTTGCAAGCCGATGGTTGGCAACTGCAGCGCACACGCGGTAGCCATCATCAATTTGTACATCCGACCAAGGTGGGCACGATCACGGTGCCGCATCCTAAGAAGAATCTAGGCAAAGGCTTGGTACGGGCAATTCGCAAGCAAGCTGGTTTGAGCTGAGGACGTAGATTTATGCGATATCCCATTGTCATTGAAACCGGTGATGCCAAACATGCGTTCGGGGTCGTCGTCCCGGATCTGCCTGGCTGTTTTTCGGCGGGCGATACGTTAGATGAAGCGCTGACCAATTCGCGTGAGGCCATTTTACTTCACCTGGAAGGGCTTCTGGACGACGGAAAACCGTTCCCGGCACCAACACCGATTGAACAGCTACAAAAAAAGCGTAGCTATCGAGGCTGGACCTGGGCCATCGTCGATGTCGATGCCAGCGAGCTTGGAGACAAGGCGGCACGTATCAACATCACGTTACCGCAACGTATTCTCCGCGCAATCGATGCTCACGCCAAAGAACAGGGCGAGACTCGATCAGGGTTTCTTGCCCGCGCGGCATTGGACGCAATGCGCAAGCTGGCGTGAGCAGCAACGGAACACCAGAGGCGTTAAATTTGCAATCGGTTTAGAATTTCGCGGGAGCTGCACGCGAGGGAATTGAGATGCCAAGCTATCTACAGATCTTCGAGTCTGCTCGAGGGTCGGCAATCACGCCAACTCCGCCCTGACCGATCACTGCTCACGTGTTAACCGTGGCCCGCTCGATCTTAATACTCGCTGCAATTGCCGCGGTGATGTACGTCGGATGCTGCGCCGCCCTGTTCGCGATGCAGCGGTCGATGATCTACTCTCCTCAGCGAAGATTCTCTGCCGACCCCGATACGACGTTTCCGCTGACCGTCGATGGCGCACGTTTGGTTGTCTCCAGTCGTACGGGCCCGGGGTCCAACGCCGTGATCTATTTCGGTGGTAATGCTGAAGATGTCTCGCAAAGTATCCCAACACTGCAACGCGCGTTTCCGGATAGTTCTCTCTTTGCGCTCCACTACCGCGGCTATAACGGCAGCACCGGAAAACCTTCGGAGACCGCATTGATCGCGGACGCACTGGCTCTGTTTGACCGAGTACACGCGACGTATCCGCACATCGTCATGATTGGTCGTAGCCTTGGCAGTGGCGTCGCTATTCATGTCGCGAGCATGCGGCCCGTGGAACGCCTCGTGCTCGTTACTCCTTACGACAGCTTGCAGGAGATCGCCGCGCAGCGATTTTCGCTCTTCCCGGTACGCTGGTTGTTGCTGGACAAATTCGAATCCTGGCGCTATGCATCGCGCGTAACTGCGCCGACGTTGCTTCTCGCAGCGGAATATGACGAAGTCATCCCCCGTGCGAGCACCAATTTACTATACAAACACTTGCCAAAATCGCTAGCCACCTTGATTGTCGTCCCCGACGCCAGTCATAACACCATTTCCGACACTACGGAATACATCCAGCTTCTGCGTGGAACACCATGATCCATGCGGAGCAAGACTTACGGACGCGATTTTCGCCGGCCTGATAGCTGACGATGGCGAATGGCCGGAGAGGGTCATGAGACAATTCACTGCGGCACAGCGTTAGGCGAGCGTCGAACTCCCGACCTCACGGTTCGAAGACGCGCGTTCCAAGCGACGCAAGGCACTGGAAAAAAGACATTTTTGCATTCCGGTTAGTCAAACAAAGGAATAGCGCAGGAACAAATGACTGGTGCCCTGCCGCACGTCAATCAACTTACCCCACAACGGATCACGCGGCGCAAACACCTTACCCATGACCATACCCAGCCTGCCATCGCCCTCCACGCGACCCGCAATCTGCGGCGCCAGTGTCAAGAACTGCTCCGACACCAGCCGCTGCTTGAAGAAATCGGCCAGTAATCGTGGGCCTCCTTCCACCAGTACTCGTTTGACCCCGCGGACACTGCAAACCTCGCTGCAAATCGTGCTAGCCGCAATCTCCCCCCCGCCGCGACGGATCGCGCGAATCTCAACGGCATCGGGAATTCGCTGCTTGGACAATCGTTTTGCACCCGCGGTCGTCGTGATGATCATCACTTGCACCTGTCCGGACGAAAACACCGGCAGTCGCAGGTTAAGCGAACCACTACCGCTGGCGACGACATTGAGCGGCGGTCCCGACTTACCGAGCGCCTTCCTCAGCTGACCATATTCCGGCGCGAGTTCCGGGCAAATGGCCTCCGGCGTCCAAACATGCTGACTATCGGCGGCGAGTGTCCCCGAACCGACGATGACCACGTCGGCCACGGCACGCAAGAGGCCCATTACCATGCGATCCTGGCCGTTGAAGCCGCTGATGTCCCCACCATTCGCATGCCCTCGCATGCGCAACGACACCACTCCATCCAGGGTCGTTACAAAATTGCTGAAGATGTACGGAGGCGAGCCGGCCTGTGGCAGGCGAAAACGGCCGTAGAGGCGTGTCAATGCCGCCGGTAGCGGCAACGCTTTACCTTGGTTTCCCGTCCAAAGCGTTCTGAGTGGCATTTGCGCGCGAGATGTCGGTAGCAATTCGACCCCGGATCATGACGAAGCGCAGCAGAGCAGCACCGTATTATCCTTTGACTTTGACTTCCGGTCGATCGTCTCCGGCAGATCGCTCGGAGTGCCAATGGCCCCTCTTATCCTCGTACGATATAGCTGTTGCCTTACCTGGTTCTTCTTGCTCTCTAGCCGCCTGTTCCGCGGCCTTGCGCGCACTATCGTGAGATGGAAATGCTTCTGAGAACGTTTCATCCACGCGGTAGGCCCAGCCGCCATCATGTTGCACTATCTCATAAGTGATTTTAGCCATTGGTAACTCCTAATGGATGGAGAGGGAATTCGCGAGAGCTGGTAACGGGCAGGCACGCGGAGAGCATCCGTAAGATTATAAGACTCAGAGTACCGGTGTCGCCAGCGGCTTGCCTTTGTCGGCATCGTTTTTTCGCGCGCCCTCGTCGACGCATTCGTCATGCGTGGGTCAGGGGTCATTGTAGTCTTGTTTTTCAGTGCCTTATGGACGTCTGCTCTATCAACTTAGCCAACGGCGTCGAAATAATCGACGTTCTAACCTGGCGGCCCAATCCGCCGCGGATCTCTGCCGAAACCCGCGGCTTCCCAGCAGCGTACAGTCCGGGGACGGCGATCCATCAACCGTCAGTACTCGACTCTGCCCATCCACATAGAACTCGCGCAAGGGTGCCCGCACTCCTAAATGTTGCGAGCAGCCACCGCTGCGCCCAACATTGAACCGGTCCCCTTAATGCTCTGTAATCCGCAAATTCCTGAGCAACGAATCGAGTTTGCCTTTCATGGCGTCTTGCGTATTGCTGCCGGCAGCGCCGACAAATGCGGAATAGAGGACTGAGGGCGGATTAGCGTTCGGTGTATCGATAACTGTGGTTATCTTAGTTACATCGTTGTCCGTGCGTGCGACCGCATCAAAGGGGTGCTGTCGGTGGACGACCTTTCCCCAATAGGTCTTGTAGGAATCGTCAAGACCGTCGGATGGAGCTACTTGCCGCTCAATCGCCATCCAGTGCCCATAATCCTCGTCATCCTGTTGCACACGAACAGCGCCGACGTCCCATTGGGGCTTACCGTCGCCGTTGAGATAATTAAATCCGAGGCCCATCAGGCTTTTTGGACCGATTCCCTGAAGTTCCTGAGTGAAAGAGAAGCTCGCACGTTTGGATTCGAAGCTGAACCGGCGGCCATATTCATAGTCCACCGCGACAGCCTTGAGTGCGTCCGGTGACAGCGCCGCGTTAGCCAAGAATTCCTTCCACTGTGCGAACGTCCCCCAATAGCCGACGCTTACGAAATCGGTCGTCGCCTCAAGATCAATAAGATTCTCATGCCAGTCGGTTGCCAAGGAATATCGCGCGATCGTCACATAACCGTCAGGTACGGGGAGGGACAAGGTCACGAACATCTCGTTGGCAAACGGGAGCGGCCACACCCGTACTTGCCAGCGACGCTTCCAGCCATCAACATGCATACTGTCTTCGATCGGCTTGCCGACGCCCGTTACTTGGACTCTCTCAGTGCCGACGGCTCGCCGCATGAAGCCAACCGTGAGCAACTGCTTCATGAAAAGTTCGGCATCGGCGAGGACTGCGCCTGACACGTCGTCCGGTCTGCGCATTCTGAATAGTAGATCGCGTCCAAAATTGCCCGAAATCACATATCCATTCGCGGACAGCGCAGTTCTGGCGCCCTTCTTGTCCGAAATCGCCCACTCCCCATCACCGTGTCGAGTAATTAGCGCTGGGAAGTACTGCATTCTCGGCAAATTGTGCAATAAACGCGCGGACCCGGGGCCATTTGGAAAGACTCTGTCGGGCTCCTTACCCAGAAGCGCTTTCAGCTGCGAATCTGAGAAAGCGTTTGCAAGCTTCAAGAAGGTGGCGCTGAATTCACCAAAGCTCAGCGGCAGTGAAAATTGGTTCTTAAACGTGCCGCGCTGCGCGGTATCGAGTACCTCGAGTTGATAGGAGAATCGGTTGTCGATGTGGGCTTGATGATCCGGGGCTTTTATTACCTCCTCAATCGGCAGCGCATAATTGAGGTTCTCATTCTGCGATCTCCGCAATACGATCCCGATGACGGCCCCATCCTTGTCAAGCAGCGGCCCTCCGCTGTTGCCCGGCGACGCGGCTGCGGAGAAGCGCAGCCAGTTCCACCGCCCATCCTGCTCCTCAGGCGTCTTGGAGGTAAACACGCCGTCCCGCACCACCACGCCCGTACCTAAGGCATTGCCGACGGCATAGACCACACCGTTCGGCTTGGGCTGGGTGTCAAGCTTCAGGGACGTGGCATCGGGATGTCCAACTACCGAGAAGACCGCAAAGTCTCGAGCCAATGAGAACTTCTCGATCTTGTCCACCGGAAAGACATGTCCGTTCGAATCCCGGAGCGCTGGAGTACCCCACAGGCTGCCGATACCCGTGTCGAGTACATGAGCCGCGGTGACAAATCGATTGTTACCAATCAAGAATGCCGTACCGATGGAATAATATTTGTCATTACGCTCTTGAAATGGCAAGAGCTCTAGGGGAAGCGGTTTAATGTACGTCAAATTATCTGCGACAGGTTTAGCTGCGACAACTTCAAATGTGGCAGCCTGGATTTGATTCAACACTTGCGATTCCAGATCGGCGGCATTCGTAGGGCCGACCCTGCCAAGAAATACGGCAACAATCAGAACTAAGGCGGCGAGGCCATTCGGCGTGCGCACTTGATCAAGTTTTCGTGGCGTATAGGTGGACACAAAATTCCTTTAACTGCTCTTCAACTGCTACGACATCGAGTGTCAGCGCTTAGAGCCTGACAACGATCTATGTACGTCGACGATGCAAACCATACGCACTGACCCCTTAGGTGGCCTCAAGCGCCTTCAGCACATGTTTGGGGTCTTTTGCAATGGCGCGAATCAGCGCCTTCGCTGGCCCGGTCGGCTCGCGTCTACCTTGCTCCCAGTTTCGCAGCGTCGAGACCTCGACCTGCATCAGCGCTGCGAATTTCGGTTGACTCAATCCCGCCTTCGCGCGCAGAACCTTAATCGACTGCGCATCCACCTTGGTCACTCTTGCGGGCTTGCGAGTGCCAGCAATGATTTCATTGTGCTGTTGCATACTCTCCACCAAATCGGCAAATAATTTCTTGTCCATCGCGCCTCCTACCAATTTTCGTTGAGTTTCTTCAGGGTCTTTTTCTCGGCGGGACTTAGATTGTCTTTGACGCCTTTCTTGTGATCGCGATCAAACGAATCTGGGCCGCTGCCGTGATGTAAATAAATCACTCTGACGCCACCGCTCTTGCCTTTACCCTTGAGTGCCCAACGAAGTTTTCGCAGTCCGCCGGTTTCCTGAATCAGATCGCCCGCTTTGGGATTCGAGAACAGATAACCCTGAAACATCGCGAATTCATCGTCGCCCAGCAGTCCGTTTACTTGCTTCTCAAAAATGTGCGATTCGATAAATTCCATGGCTTGAATATGCGCCAATGGCGTACAACGTCAATGGCTTAGTATAGTGATCTTTTTGGCCTATTTGCCGTCTAGTTGTTGGAGAGTTCGATCGCGTACGAGCCGCTTCGATCCAAGTCGAGCTGTTCGAACGGAGCTGCCGCGTGATCACGCTCGACGATCTGATTCGAGCGAAGGAGGCGCTGGGACGCTACAGCATCTACTGGCGGTCAAGGAGCTTCGCGCGGTCCGCGAATGTATATAACCATATGATTGAATTAATATCTTCTGGTGCCGCGAAGAGGATTGAGCCCAATGTAGGCTCAATCCCGCGCGAGGTCGCTAGCTCATCTATGGATTTCAAGAATGCACTGTAATATCAATGCATTCCGCATAGCCGGAAGTGCAAATCAACATTTGTCGATCACGCCGTGGATTATGACGACACCGGATGGTCGCTGTCGGTGCGCGATGCCGTCGGAGACCGTGGCCTCCAAGTCTATCTCGATTCGATCGGCGATCTCACCACGGGGGCCTTCCCGCCTCTGAGCCACTTCTGCCAATGGATCATCTTCGGCGTGCGCTCGACGAGCGGCAATCCTCTTCCGCCGGAAGCGACATTTGCGATGATCGAGAAGAACATCACACTACGTGGTTTCAATCTGGAAGGCAGTCTTCAGCATGTGCCGCGCGCGCTCGGCGATCTCTTCAAATGGATCGCGGAGGGCAGCCTCAAGGTCGAGGTCACGAAGTACGCGCTTGATGAAGCCGCCGAGGTTCACAAGCGCTTCGAAGGGCGCAAGACTACCGGAAAAGTTGTCCTGATCCCCTGACAGCGAGTCTTCGCCTTCATACTGGCGGAGGTCTCTTGCTGACGACGTGCGCACCTGTCTGTCCGCCTCCCACGATGACAATGCCGCGGCTCACGACGCGAGATAGCCGCCATCCACGTACAACTCAACTCCCGATATATAAGAAGCATCGTCGGAGGCCAGGAAAAGAACCGGCTTCACCACCTCTTCCGTTTCACCGGACCGTCCCATGGGGATTCGTTCGATGTACTTTGCCCTCACCGCGGGATCCTTGACGTTGCCGGAGGTTCTCATTGGCTGCATGAGACCAGGATGCACCGAATTGCAGCGTATACCGTCACGCCCGAACTGCACGGCCGTCGCCTTTGTCAGTAGCCTCAGCGACGCTTTCGAGGCGTTATAAGCAAAATGCACGTTTTTTTGGCCGATGACCGCCGAGATTGATGACATGTTGATGATCACGCCTCGCTTTGCCCGCTGCATGATCGGGACTACGAAGTGGGTTCCTAAGAAGGCCCCGGTTGAATTGATACTCATCAAACGATGCCAAGCCTCGATCTCGAGCACGTCGGGGAATGCGGTGCCGCTGATCCCGGCGTTGTTGACCAAAACATCGATGGTGCCGAAATCCGCAAGCGCAGTCTCCGTTGCGTTCTTCCATTCGGCCTCGGAGGAAACATCGAGTCGCACGAATCGCGCGGCTCCGCCTGACGCCACCACTTGGGCAGCAACGTCCCTGCCTTCGTCCTCCAAAACATCGGCCAACACCACCTTCGCCCCTTCTTCGGCGAATTGCACCGCCATGGCGCTACCGAACCCGGACGCGGCGCCGGTCACCATCACGACTTTATCGCGGAACCGCATCGGTACACCTCTATCGGCGAGTCATTTCAAACGTGCGGACTCGCACGCAGCCATACGACTAGTGCACAGGCTCAGCTCGAGGCGCCACAGTCGTGCTTTTTCAGATCGTTTATTTCCCACGTGGTCAGTCCCGCGATCAGCCGAGATACGTCGCCTTCAAGTCAAGCTCGATGGTCTGCAAGAACTCGTCGAAGTCTGCTATGGGCGAGAGTTTCGCGAGCGCTCGGACCTGATAGCTATCCGGACTTCGCGCGGCAACCGGCTCCACGCCCTTCTGTACATCCAGCGCCATCCGGACCAATTTGCGGCGAGCGGTGCTGACGGGCATGTCGGAAGCGACCAGATGCTCCCCGGTGCGATCGACGATACCGGGCCGATCACCCGGCATCCCCGGCATCGATTCTTGAAGGCCGCGATCTTGGGCATTGATCCCAAATATGCCAGTGAAGCTCGATGTCCGCTGCAAATCGCGATCGATCATGTAGTCGTTCGCCTTATTCGCGATAGGCACGTATGTATCGATGAGATGGCCGTTCGGCATCTCGACGGACGTCCGCTTCATGAGCGGAGGAAACGATACGCCTTCATTGATCTCCTTCATATCCTGGTCGTCGAGGGGACCATCGACGCGATATCGATAAGCAAAGGTAGTCGTCATGTAGTCATCGACGGGCGACCAACCTCTCCCATGTCCGAAATAGAAATCCGGTGTGGGCGGCACCGCACTCCACATCGGCAACAGCCAATGCGAAATACGCCAATAGAATTGGTTCTCGAAGCGGCGCCGGGCGGCGTAAAAGAATCCGTAGTCTGTGTCCTTGATGAAAATGACCGGCGCGCCATCCTGTGCCAGCGTTGCCCCACGCGACAACGTATCGCCCATCGATCCAGAGACATGTAGGAAGCTGATATGCGCGGTATCGAGCTCCCCTTCCATTCCCTGCAACCAATTGGACCGTTGCAACCAGCGCGAGACATGAACGTGGTCCGCCGGCAACCCCATCCATTCCATCCTTGGCAGCGCTGGCTTTTTCTCCGCGGGTCCCATGTAAGCCCACACCACACCGCCGGCCTCAGCTGTCTCATATGCGGTAATGCGCATTCGCCTGACCAGCGTGTCGTAATTGTCGGGCGGAATGATGTTGGGAATGTCGAGGCATTGGCCATGGACATCGAATTTCCAGCCATGATAGACGCAGCGTAGCCCACACTTTTCGTTGCGTCCGAAGAATAGCGGAGCGCGTTTGTGCGGACAAAACGCATCGATGATGCCGACCTGCCCGTCGGTGTCCCGAAACGCCACTAAATCCTCACCCAGGATTCGCAGTCGCAGCGGCGGACCATCGCGCAACACCTCGGTGCTCAAGAGAGCGGGCAGCCAGAAGCGCCGCATCGCCTCACCCATGGGCGTGCCCCGCCCCACTCGAGTGATGATCTCACCGTTCTCGCGTACCGCATTGAGAGCGGCACTGACTGCAGCGGCATTTTTCGCGGCTTCCATAACATCCCTCGTTGATCTGTACAACGGAAAATACCGTTCCAATGACCCGCACGCCATGCGCCGATTTCCGGACGGCATTGCACTACGGATTATTCCATCTTGTACCCGAATGTCACACCATAAGTCGCTGGCATGCCTGCAATTCTGGCCGAATCGTCATAAGCGGCGATTACGTTCGTCCAGTAATACTTATTGAAGATATTCTTGCCCCAAAGGGCAACATTCCAGCGGCCATCCTTTGATTCGTAGCCAATTCGCGCATCGGCAGTTGTGTAGCCCGCGACACAATAGACGCATCCCACACCCGATCTTAGAACGACGTTGGGTTCACTGAAGTAGTTAAGTCGTTGGGCGGAGATCGCCGCATCCTGTTCCGAGCGCGTATTGACGGAGATGCCAACATAAGGAGTTCCCCATTCCCTCGCCATCCGATAGTCCGCATTGACGCTCGCCGACCAGGTCGGTGTGAACGGTAGTGGATCCCCGGCGGAGTTGAAATTCGGTTGACCCAGGTAGTTGATGCCGGTGTAATCCTGAATCTTCGAATGTAGGTAGGTCAAGTTACCGGAAAACACGAGCCCCCGCATCGGCAGCACGGTCGCGTCCGCCTCGGCGCCGTAAATTTGCGACTTCGGCACATTGACGAGCGCTTCGAGCGCACCGAACAGGGGATCCGCCAATTTGCCGCGAACCTGTTTGTCCTTGTAATCGTAGTAGAAAATTGCCGTGTTCAACGTGACCATCCGATCAAACGGCTGAGTCTTTAAGCCGATTTCGTACGCCGTCACCGACTCTTGTTTTACGGGCTCGAGGGCAGTAAAGAGAGCCGCCGCCAGGCTCGGAAAGCTCCCTGCCTTGTAGCCCCGGGACACGTTGGCGTACGCGAGGGTATTTGGCAGGATCTGGTAATCGATTCCTCCACGCCAAGACACGTTTGATTCGGCCAAAGTACTGATGAACGGCTGACCGGGAACCAGGTTGCTGTTGAGCGTGTAACAGCTCGACGGTCCGATGGGAGTGAACGGGACCTTACCCAACAAGTTTCCCAATACGTTGAACAGCTTATCGACGTTGCCGCCGGGAATCGTGAAACTGCAGATGTCCGCCCGATTCTGTGAACTCGTGTACCGAACGCCAGCCTTCAGTGTCAACTTATCGGTGACACTGAATTCCGAGTTGTTGAAGAACGCATAGTTTCGGATGTGCTGCGTATTGTTGATGTCACTCGCATTGATGTACAAATTCGCCGGAATGTATGCCGTATGCAGGTAGCGATTCAGCTGCGTCTCGAAAGTGATGCTGTGCTCGTAATTGCCTCCCAATATCCACCGGAAACGATCCGTCGTGGCGTTGGCTAGGCGCAGTTCTTGGTTCAAGGAATGAATGTAGCCGTCCATGATCGGAAAGTTTTCGATAACGAGGGCTGTACCGTCATTGTCGATGCTTTGATGCTGCTTATAATTGTCGTAGGATGTCAGCGACGTCAGCGTGATGCCTTGCATGAGATCGATGTCGGCACGAAGTGCGCCTTGTTCGAAGCTTCGATCACCAAACGGGGAAATATCGTGCAATTGTGCGGTTCCTGGAACCAGCGCACCCGTCGCCGGATTCACTACGCCGAGCGCAGGGTCGAGAAATGACCGGGTCCAGTCTGCGGCGCGAGGATTGTTCGGAACGAAGTTAATGACGGGAAACTGAAGCGCTTGGAATTCGGGATGCTGGGTTCTGACGCCGATCATTTGCCAAGCTTGCGGCTGGGACGTATCGACCCATCCGTTGAAGTTGAAGGCCAGACGAATCCCCTCTTTTGGCCGCCATTCCAGCAGCCCCCGCCCCGCGCTGTAGGACTGATGTCCGTTCGTGTCGTTGGGACGCGTGATGCTGTATTGCCAATCGTCCATATGATGGGACGTAATCGCAACCCGTACACCCACCGTGTCGGAGATGGGCCCGCTTGCAAATGCATTTACGTCGGTGTCGTTGAAGTTGCCGAGGGAGAAGTCGCCGCCCGCGGTGAACGTATTGGACGGTTTGGCCGCAATGTAGTTGATGGCACCACCGGTAGAATTCTGGCCGAACAGCGTACCCTGCGGCCCTTTCAACACCTCGATTCGCTCCAGATCATATGCGGAATGGGCGGCCATGACAGGAAACGGCAGGGGCGCTTGATCGACATAGACGCTTACCGCGGGGTATACCCCCAACGAACTTTCGTTGAAGCCGACACCACGCATGGTGAATATCGGCGTGTTATTGGCGCTAGGCGCATATGAGAGCCCCGGCACCGCGGCTGCCACATCCTCCAGGGAAATGATTCTCCGTTCCGCAAGCTGCGCTCCCGAAATGGCCTGCACTGAAAGGCCGACCTTTTCAATGTTTTCCTCTCGCTTGTTCGCGGTGACGATGATCTCGCCCAAACTGCTGTCGTCGACGTGTACTGGCGGCGTGGCAGCAGTAGACGCGGACCCGGCCTGGCCAAAGGCCACGCAAGGTGCACACCCGGCGAGCAAAAACATGATCTTCCAGCGGTTCATCATTCCCCCTTCCTTTGTCCAGTTGTCGCATTTCGAGTTTTTCCTCGATTTGTCGCGCTCAACGAAATTGGAATCAGCCAACGTGCTCCGCGGATATTTTCATACACAAATCAAAGATAAGTCAACTGTTTCATTCCATGTGGTCAATTTAGCGCACCTCATATAGCCATGTGCACTGCCTTTCACGTGTTGGTCGGACGAGTTGGATCAAATCAACACGAGGAGGCGCCCCGGGAGGGAGTCCCACCCCGGGGTTGGATCAGTACTCGTTCGTCTCCAGCCAGGACAGGTAGTCGGTGAACATGCTTTCAAGCGTGAATTGCGGCGACCAACCCACGTCCTCCCGTATCCGAGAAATATCGAGATAGTCCTGAGGTTCCGTGGAAACTTGGGGTGGGATGTCCAGTCCGACCCGTGCGTGCGCCGCGGGCATGACTTTGTAGAGGGTAGTGAGCACATCGTGAGCCGTCGGGATCACGTCACTGCTCACATTGTAAATGCGATTTGGCAACTCTTTGCCCTGCATCACGGCGACGATACCACTGGCCGAATCGCGGACATACGACAACGGCATGAAGCTTTTCAATGGTCTATCGACCAAAAACTTGCGATCGTCGCGCGCGGCAGCGTGCAGAACGCTCGCGATCGGGCTGTACATGGACGTGTAGCGGGGACCGAGTTGCCAGGGAAGGCGAACGACTGCGGTCTGCATTTGAGTACGCTTCTTACCCTTGCGTGGCGGCGCCCTATCCCACGGGTCGGTTGGTAGCCCGTAGTCCAAGGTCACCAACTCCATGGCACGCTTGACCGACACTTCGAAATGGAGTTGCAGCAGACCCGGTGGGTTGTATGCGATGTCAGGTGGCGGTGCCATATCCTCGCGAAATGGACCTGTCAAGCCGCGATAAACGACCAAGGAGCCCACCAAGACGAACCGAGGCACCCCAAAGGTCGTTGCAGCCTCCAGACAATTGAAAAGCATCTTGTAAGTCGCGAAATTTGCCGCCCGGGTTGCCGCGAACATGTGTGCCGTGGCCGTATGAATGACCCCTTTGAATTCGTAGCGGGCGAAGAGCTCGTTGACCTCGTACGGATTCGACAAGTCCACCATTTCAACCGTGATGAGGTCGCTGGCCATTGCCGCAGCCATCTTGTCATTGCGACGATGCGTCGTGATGACGACGGGAGTTCCGCTCATCGCCAGGTGTTCGGCGATGCTCATGCCGGTGAATCCGGCTCCCCCACTTAGCAGAATCATAGTTCACTCCTCATTGGTACAGTCGTCGCATCGTTACCGATACTCTGGGGCAGCTGATGGCATGCCTCGCGAGGCACGAATCGCGGACATCAGCAGTGTTACGGATATCGCACACCCCAGAACCGGGACAATGAGCATGGCAAGCACTGTCTGAGGCGCAAACTGGCGTCCGACGGCTACGGCGGCGGCCAGTGGTGCAAATGCGGCGCCGAAGCGACCAATGCTCGTCGCCCAGCCCACGCCGGTCGCGCGGATGGCGGGCGGATAGATTGATGCGGCCAATGCGTTCAGCGTCATCTGGGCGCCGGATGTACCGCCCCCGATGATGAGCAAGAGCAGCCACCAAACGACACCGCTCGGCAGAGCGCTGAAGAGCGCCAAGGACAGACCAACCCCAAGATAGGCGGCGAGCATTGCTGGCAGCGCCTTATTTCGATCAACGAATCCGGAAATCACCAAACCGGCGATCACGCCTCCTGCGTTCAGGACACCCACGCCTCGGGAAGCATTTGCTGCAGCCCAGCCCGCACTGCGCAGCAGCGTCGGAATCCAACTGACCAGCACATACAGCACGAACAAGTTCAACACATAGGTGGACCAAACCAGCACGGTACGCACCCGATACTCCGGGAGAAACAGCGCCAGGATTGAATGGCGCCGCCGTGCCGGTTCATTTTCTGACCGAAAATTCGCGGCAGTTACGTCTGGAGCGATCCGCGCCAGGAGCTTGGCGATCCGTGGATCACTCGGGTTGCGTGCCAACAGGAACCGGACGGACTCGGGCGCCCACGCGAATAGCACCAAACTCACAAACAAGGGCAGTGTTCCGCCGACGATGAAGATTCCCTGCCAACCCCATCGACTGACGATCCACGGGGCCGTGAAGCCCGCGGCAAAGGCACCCACCGCCATGTTGCAAAACATCAGCGTGACGAGGGCAGCCCGGCGACGGGCAGGCATATATTCCGAGGTGAGCGCCGTTCCGTTGGGAATGCTCGCACCCAATCCTAGACCCGTCAGGAAGCGCCAAGCGACCAGATGCGCCGGAAGGGTGGAATACGCGGTACACAAGGACGCCAACCCGACGAGCGCCATACCGCCCACCAGCAGCGGTCGGCGGCCAAAGCGGTCGCCCAAGGGAGCGATCAACCCGGCCCCACCCATCAATCCGATGAGGGACGCCGATAGGGCCAGCCCAAATGTCGACGAAGCGATCTTCCACTCCGCGGCAATCGATGGGACCGCAAGCGCCATCGTTTGGATGTCGTACCCGTCCAACAGGACCACCAGGCCACATAGCACAATGATGAGTTTCTGCAGAGGAACCAATGGCCGAGTGTCGATGAGCTGGCTCACGTCGACGTCAATACGTGCAGTTCCGTTCGCCAAGCTCACCCCCCTCATCGAAAGTCCCCGGAATCGTGAGACCGGCTACAATCCGCACCCTGCGGCGCGATTGAGCTCGTCGCTAGTTCATCCTGGCGACTACTGCCACGAAATCTTCTTCCCAATATTCAAATGGCCGACGACCGGCATCTGCGCCCCGAGCATCTTCAAGCCCACGCAATTCCACGCGCCGAATCTTGCCGGAAATCGTCTTCGGTAAAGGCGCAAACTCGATGCGACGAATTCTCTTATGGGGCCCCATACGCTCACGCACGAACGCCAGGATGTCCTGGGCGATCTGGGCTGTGGGCTCCACATCGGGCTTCAAGACGACGAATGCCTTGGGAACGGTCCAGCGTTGATCGTCTCGGCTCGGAACGACAGCAGACTCGGCGATCGCCTGGTGTTCCAAGAGCACGCTCTCGAGTTCGAAGGGGCTGACCCGGTAGTCTGAACTTTTGAAGACATCGTCAGCCCGACCGATGTATCGGTAATACCCGTCGCTGTCGCGAGATGCGAGATCGCCGGTCCGATACAGACCTTCGCTCATGGTCTGGTCGGTTCGCTGCGGGTCACCGACATAGCCTTCGAAGAGGCTGAGTGGCCGCGGATTTGTTCTTAAGGAGATCTCGCCGTCGCTGGCGGGCAATCCATCGGAATCCAACAGAACGATGTCATGTCCCGGGCTCGGTTTGCCGACGCAGCCGAGTTTGACGGGTTGTCCTGGAAAGTTACCGAGCAAGCACACGTTTTCTGTCTGCCCAAAGCCATCGCGTATCGTGACGCCCCACGCCTTTTCGACTTTCTCGATGATTTCTGGGTTCAGAGGCTCCCCGGCGCTGACGATTTCCCGGAGCTGCACACGATAAGAAGGCAAGTCCTGAAGGACGCAGATTCGCCAAACCGTCGGCGGCGCACACAAGGTCGTCACGCCGCACCGCTCAATCTGGGAGAGCGTTGCCTGCGCATCGAACCTCGCATACTGATGCACGAAGATGGTCGCACCGGCATTCCAAGGGGCGAACAGACTGCTCCAGGCGTGCTTTGCCCATCCGGGTGAGCTGATATTGAGATGCAGGTCGCCCGGTTTAAGGCCGATCCAATACATCGTCGCCAAGTGGCCGACGGGATAGCTTTGGTGAGAGTGCATCACGAGTTTGGGCAGCGCCGTCGTGCCGGAGGTAAAGTAGAGCAAGAGCGGATCGGTCGCCTTGGTGGGTCCATCGGGCTCGAACTGCGCGCTCTCATCGTAGGCAAGGGCATAGTCGACCCAGCCCGGAACGGTATTGCCTACCGCAATTCGAGTGTAGGCGCCGGCGAGCGATAAGAATTTTTCGACCTCTTGAACATCTGCGACCACATGACGGGCCCCGCCCCTCGAGAATCGATCGCGCAGATCGGAGGCAGTGAGCAAGGAGGCGGCCGGGATCACGACGGCACCGAGCTTCATCGCAGCCAGCAAGGTTTCCCACATCGCAATGACGTTGGGAAGCATGACGATGAGGCGATCGCCGCGGCGCACCCCTTGGCGACGGAGGAAATTGGCCACCTTATTCGAGCGCGCAGACAGCGCGGAAAAGCTCACCTGGGCGTCGCGACCCTGATCCGAGACCATCCATAGCGCCGGCTGTTCGTTACCGAGCGCGATCGCGTCGAAGTAATCCAAGGCCCAATTGAATCGATCGAGGGTCGGCCAGCGGAAATCGCGGCACGCCGTAGCGTAGTCTTCCCGGTGCTCAAGCAAGAAGGCGCGGGCGTCGAGGAACGCTGAGGCCGGTGAGTTCATGTCCGTAATCTATAGACCAGGTGGAAAAAGTCAAGGCTAAATGCATTCCACCTGTACTAATTTACCAGTACATATGTCCGAGCGATGCTAGGCGACTGAGGGCGCCGGGAAAACTGACTGAAGATCAGGCACCTCGCCCCGCCGGAGCGAAATGGAAATTACGAGTTACTGACGCGTGAGCTCTTGTCGGGCGGATCGCGAAAGAATAAGCCGAGGCACATGCGCACATGCTCCTGGACATAAGCGGGCGCGGTGGGACTTTTGCCGGAAATCTTCTTGACCTCCGCGCCGGTCATGAAGATATGAGTTACGGCGCCGATGACGACATACATGAGGTGATACGGGTCGCCGTCGATGAATCGGCCTTCCGTCTGAGCGGCTCGGATCAGTTCGGTTGCGCTCAAAAAGAAGGTCTTGACGTACTTGTCCACCAACCACTCGAGCCGCTTCCCGCCTTTATTTGCCTCATGCGCCATGATCCAGTGGAAATTGGGGTGTTGGGCACTGAACACCACGAACTCTTCCAAGATCAGCCGCAATTTGGTCGAGGCATCCACGCCGCGCAGGCCATGAAGACGGGTCTGGTACATGTCGTTAAAGCGCTCATACAGCGATCCGAATACCGCCCTCCAAAGGCCGTCTTTATCACCAAAATGGTAGGTAATCAGCGTGTGCTGGATGCCCGCTGCGGCTGCCACGGAACGCGTGGATGCCGCCTTAAAACCATGCTCAGCGAACTCGACGGCTGCCGCCTCGATGACCCTTTCGCGTGTTTCGAGGCTTCTTTGCTGGGGACGACGCTTCCCAACCTTTGCAACCTTAACGACCTTAGCGACCTTAGCGACCTTAACTACCCTGGCTTCCATACTCTTCGCGCACTCTGAATTGCTCAAGCATCATCACACTGTCCCGCAAATCGGTCAATTTGTACAATTTTTAGGGCCTATAGCTTACCGAGCGTCGGATAAGCCTGTCCATGCACACGTTGCGGCCCGCTTTCACCTGTGCAGACGCTGTCCGCCTGTCGTCAGCGGCCTCGAAGCATCTGCATGGCGGCTCGGTATCCGAAGACGACGGCGGGCCCCAAGGTCGCACCCGGTCCCGGGTAATGGCCCCGCATTACGGAACTCATATCGTTTCCACACGCGTAAAGTCCGCGAATAGCCACCCCATAGGCACCTAATACCTGGCTGTTCTCATCGGTCTTCAAGCCGATGGTCGTGCCTATGTCTCCAGGCAACAGCCGAAGCATATAAAACGGCGGATCGACGATCGGGCCCATGCAGGGATTTGGGTGGTTGGACGGGTCACCGATGTTCCGGTCATAGACCGACTCGCCCTTATGAAAATCGGGGTCAACACCCGCGATCGCGGCCCGGTTATAGGCGGCAATCGTCGCGTCGAGACCAGCCGGATCGATGCCTGATGCCTCGGCGAGCCCGCGAATTGTTGTGGCGCGCGTGAGATACCCCTTCTTGACATAGCTCCCCAGGAAGGGAGTTCCCGGGCGAATCAGGCCGCAACCGTACTTGCGAATTTGGGTTCGATCGCAAATCATGAAGGCGGGAACTGCGTTAGCCTGATACATGGTGAGTACAAAGTTGTGGTACGCCGTCGCCTCGTTGGCAAATCGCTTCCCACCCTGATTAACGATAACCATGTGAGGCTTACCCCGGTCGTAGGAATGAATCCAAACGGAGTCGGGCCCTGTTGCATTTTTCATGATGGACAACACGACCAAATACGCCGGCGCATCGTGATCTTGATCAACGACGCCGCCCGCCTTGACCCCCAACTCGAGGGCACAGCCTTTGTTCTCCTCAAAGGCAACACTGCGTTGCTCGACGAACTGCGGACTCATAAGTTTTTTTCGCCATTCCAGGCCTTGGGAAAAACCGCCCGTTGCAAGCACAACGCCCTTGCGGGCTCGAATTCGGACGGGTCCACGGCTGGTTGACACGAGGGCCCCGATGACGTCGGCACCCGAGCGGATCAACTCGGTCGGCTCGGCATTGGTCCAAATTTCGCAACCCAACCGCCGCAGGCTGTACAAAAAGCGCGCGGCAAGTGCGTTTCCTAGCACGAGCCGGGTCCCCCGGTTGTGGCTCAATCGATCCAAGGCATAGCGCGCCATTAAGCCTGCCGAATACATGAACGATCGCGGACTTTTGAACACCTTGAGCAGATGCGGGATGTCCTCACGTCCCACCATCATTCCCCCAAAGATCGTCCACTCCTTGTTAGGGGGCCGCAGCAACGCAAAGTCAGCGCCAAGCTTCCGACCATCAAACGGAATCGGGCCGAGCGGTCGACCTCCCACCGTCGCGCCCGGGTGCTGGCGGTAGTCCGGATGCGGTGAGATGGCATAGAGTTTGACCTCAGAACGGCGCACCAGATAATCGACTACTTCGCGCCCCGATTCGACGTATGTTCGAAGCAAGCATTCCGCATTCGCGTGAGGTATCTCGGCCATGAGATATTGCAGCGCTGCCTCTTTCGTGTCCGGAAGACCTGCCTTGGCAGCCAGATCCGAGGCGGCAATCCACAACGTCCCTCCCGAAACGGCAGACGTACCGCCAATGAGCGACGTCTTTTCGCACAAGAGCGTTGTCAAGCCCTCCGTGGCCGCGACGAGGGAGGCCGTCATCCCGGCGGCGCCCGATCCGACGACCAGCACGTCGACTTCCTTGTCCCAGGATTCAGCAATCGGCGGCTTATTCATTATTGTCACTCTCCCCAGCGAAGACGTCCCGCTGCCCCGTTCAAACCATCGCAGTCAGGTCCGCCCCGGTGGGATGAGCGCAAGAGCGTCGCATTGCACGAGCAGATTGGCCGGCATATGATCATTTTGCACTGTATGTCGCGCGGGCCTGGACTTGGGATCCGGGAACATGTCGAGCCATTGTGGATTAATGAACGCCCGTGCCTCGGAGTTACGGACCCAGAAGGTCATTTTCACGACATGCTCGGCCGATGCGCCCGCGGCACTCAACACGAGTCCCAAATTCGCCATCATCAACGAAGTCTGGCGCTCCAGATCGTCCGGCACCTTCCCGGTCTGCGAATCGAGTCCATAAATTCCGCCGGTCATCACTAGATTGCCGACACGACAGGCCGCGGGAATGGGTTGTGGGCCGTGGTTGAACCCCTCGACCTCGATGCTTCGACGCCAGTCACTCATGTCATCGCTTCCCTTGGACGCCGCCAATGCCGCCCACTACGCCTTGAAACATACTCACTGGGCGATATACTAGCCGTCTATTTTTCCATATGACAACATTATCTTGTTTTATTTAATCCATGCGGTTCATAATTTCCAAGTGCAGAATGGGCGACTTTCCTTGCCCAAAGGAATACTTCGAGAGAGTTCGCCATGAATGAGAGCGACCACCAAGACCCAGCGCTCATCGTGCCGTCAGAAGCGCGCGAGCGCGTGACCAGGCTGCGGCGCTTGGACTGCTGCACAGTGTCGGATGCGCGTGATCGCTTGAAAATTCTCGGTGTAATTTCTGGGATCCCTCAACAATCGGGCTCCTCGCGCATTGCCGGTCTCATCATCACCGTGAAACTCGAACGCGGTACCGCTCCCGCCGGCGCCGTACGTCATCTGGGAACGACGGCCATCGAGGCGGGGGGGGCCTACCACGTGATTGCGGTAGAACAGCGCACGGGAGTGGAAGCCGGCAGCTGGGGCGGCCTGCTGACGCTCGGCGCCAAGGTGAAAGGCATTGCCGGAGTATTGGCTGATGGTCCCGTCCGGGACATCGACGAGGCCCGGGAAGCCGGGTTTCCCGTCTTCACGAGAGCCCTTACCGCGATGACGGCTCGCGGTCGCGTTTACGAACAGGCGACCAATGTTCCCATTACGATGTGGGGCGTCGAAGTGTCTCCCGGCGACTATGTCATTGCCGACAGCAGCGCCGTGATTTTCATCAAAGCCGGCGACATCGACCGCGTCCTCGATACCGCGGAGGATATCGCTGCTCGGGAGGCCACCATGGCAAAGGCGATTCTCGCGGGCATCCCGATGACGCAGGTCATGGCGAGCAATTACGAAAACATGCTCAAGGGGAGATGAATGTCCGATGCTGCCGCAGACAAGGCCACGGAACGGGCCGCCGCACTCGATGCCGCCACGCTGAGCGACGCCCTCGATCGCCTCGGTATCGTCGGCCAGTGTTACCGGATCAAGCCCATCGATGCCGGATTCCGGCTCGCCGGTCGCGCCTTCACCGTCCAATACGGCGCCGCGGCGAGTCCGCCGGGAACCGTCGGCGACTACATTGATGATGTGCCGGTCGGCAGTGTCATCATCCTCGCCAATCATGGCCGAGACGATGCCACGGTTTGGGGGGACATCCTTACGGAGATTGCCCATCGGCGCCAACTCGCCGGTACAGTGATCGACGGCATCTGTAGGGACACCGCGCTATGCCGCCAGCTGGGCTACCCGGTCTATAGTCGTGACCATTGGATGCGCACGGGCAAAGATCGCGTTCAAGTCGAATCCGTGAACGCAACGGTGACCGTCGGCAACGCCCGGGTAGTGCCGGGCGATCTGCTTCGAGGTGACGCGGATGGGGTGATCGTAATTCCACGCGCCCACGAATCCAATGTCTTGGACGCAGCCGAAGAAATCGAGCACACCGAAAGCCACATTCGGGATGCTGTCCGTAAGGGTATGCGTCTGGACGACGCTCGCAAGCAGTTCCGCTACCACACGTTGCAGAGCCGGCCCCGATGACGGGGCGTATTCTCGATCCCTCCCTGACGACCCGCGCCGAGGTCTCGCGAGTCGACCCGGATGTCCTGCAAGCGGCGATGTCGTTGCCGACGGCCACCCTGCACGAGGCGGCCGGCAAAATCGGCGTCTTACCGTCCGCCATCAAGCCAGTCACGTCGACTGCCCACATCAGCGGTCCCGCCCTCACGGTTCATTCCCCCGGGGGCGACAACTTGTGGTTGCACCGAGCAATCTATGCTGGCTCCCCAGGCGACATCCTGGTGGTGAGCGTAAGCGGCGTCTACGATCATGGCTACTGGGGTGAAATCATGTCCACCGCCGCGCAGCAGCGCGGCCTGGGGGGACTCATTATCGATGGCTGCGTCCGCGATGTCGTGCTCCTCAATGAAATCAATTTTCCGGTTTTCGCCCGGGGACTCTGCATACGCGGGACGGGAAAGGACTTCGGTGCGCGCGGCTGGATCAACGCGCCCACGCGCTTCGATGACCTCACGGTGATGCCCGGCGACTTGATCGTCGGAGACGGCGATGGCGTCGTTTGCATACCCCGATTGATGGCTCGCCAGGTGGTGGAGGCATCGCGCGCGCGCGAGTCGACGGAAGCCGGGATTTTGGAGCGGTTGCGCGCCGGAGAAACCACTTTGCATATCTATGGGTGGGATTGAGCGCCGATCGGTCGTTGCGAGAACAACTAAAGTAACTGAGGGGAGTTGCGGAATGTTCACGACGTCAAGTCGAGTGCTTTACGGTGCCCGTATCGCCTGTGCACTGTGCATGATCCTTGCCGCGACGGGGCTGGCCGCAATGGTGCGCGCGGCGCCCGTGACCGGGAAGCGAATCGAGGATGCCAACGGCGAGGCTCGCAATTGGCTGTCCTATGGACGCACCTACGATGAGCAGCGCTTCAGCCCTCTGACCCAGATCAATGCCGAGAATGCGGACCACCTGGGCTTGACGTGGTATGCCGACCTTGAGACCCATCGTGGTCAGGAGGCTACGCCGTTGATCGTCGATGGGACGCTTTATGTATCCACGGCTTGGAGCATCGTCAAAGCCTACGATGCTGCGAAGGGCACGCTCCTATGGACCTACGACCCAAAGGTGAAGCGCGAACTTGGCGTCAACGCCTGCTGTGACGTCGTCAGTCGCGGCGTGGCTGCGTGGAATCGAAGCATCTACCTGGCAACATTCGATGGGCGCCTGATTGCCGTCGATGCCGCTACCGGCAAGCCCCAATGGAGCGTGCTGACGGTCGATAGGACCAAGCCGTATACCATCACCCAAGCGCCGCGGATCATCAAAGGTCGTGTCATCATCGGCAACAGCGGCGGCGAATACGAAAAAATTCGGGGCTACATCTCCGCTTACGATGCCAAGACCGGCAAACTCGATTGGCGGTTCTACACCGTACCCGGCGATCCGTCGAAGCCTTTCGAAAACGACGCCATGGCTCGCGCCGCGAAAACCTGGGCAGGACAGTGGTGGAAGATCGGCGGCGGCGGTACCGTCTGGGATGCCATCTCCTACGACCCCGACCTCAATCTTCTGTATTTCGGTACCGGGAACGGCTTCGAGTGGAGCCGCGGGTTACGCAGCGCCGATCAGGGCGACAACCTCTTCTGCTCCTCCATCGTCGCGGTCAACGCTGATACCGGAGAGTATGTGTGGCATTACCAGGCGTCGCCGGGCGAGGAATGGGACTATGACGCGGATCAGCAGCTGATTTTGGCTGATCTGAACATCGGCGGACGTCTCCGGCATGTCCTCATGCAGGCGAACAAAAACGGATTCTTTTACGTGCTTGACCGACAGACGGGCGCGCTCGTGTCCGCCAAGTCCTTTGTGCCGGTCACTTGGGCTCGCGGGATCGACATGAAAACCGGACGGCCCATCGAAAATCCGCAGAGCCGCTACAGCACGACGGGAAGCAAAGTGGACGTCATGCCGGGGCCGCCCGGCGCTCATTCGTGGCAAGCGATGGCGTTCAATCCGATGGAGCGACTCGTTTATGTGCCTGCCCAGGAGATCACGCTGTCCTACGGTCCCGCCAAGGACTTTAGGATGTCTACCATCGGCATGAATCTCGGCGCGGAGATGGGTGGCAGTGCGGCCAAGAGCCATGGCTTTCTCCTCGCCTGGGATCCGGTCACCGAACGCGAGGCATGGCGAGTGGACTACGCGGGACCCTGGAACGGCGGCATTGTGACCACCGCGGGCGACATTGTCGCGCAGGGCGATGCCGCCGGAAATTTCAACGTGTATCGGGCCCACGACGGCAAGAAACTGTGGTCCCTTTTTGCTCAGTCGGGAATCATCGCTGCTCCGAGTTCCTATTCTGTAAACGGCGAACAGTACATCGCCGTCTTGAGCGGCTGGGGCGGCGCGTTCCCGTTGAGTGCCGGCCCTGGCGCTGCGCAGTCGGGTAATTTGCGCAACGTCAGCCGGTTGCTCGTCTTCAAGCTGGATGGCACGGCGACTTTGCCGCCCCTTGATCCATTCAGTCTCATCATTCGGCCGTCGCCGGAGCCCAAGGATCCTGCATCGATCGGTCGGGGCGAACCCCTATTCGCGCAATACTGCGCCCCGTGCCACGGCGGCGCGGTAGTCGGCGGCGGGGTGACGCCGGATCTGCGCGGCTCCCCGTTGGTGAGGACGGATGTCTTTTTTGACGTGGTGCTGAAGGGCATCCTCAAGAATGAGGGCATGGTGTCATTCAAGAGCGCATTGAGCCGAGAAGATGTCATCGCCATTCGCGACTACATCGTGCACAGGGCCAATCAAGACGCCGCGAAATGATCGCCCGGTCAAATCCGCTCGCCCGACCCGTCAGGCGGGCGGGCGAACGCCATCCTATGAGTGCAAGGTCACCGGCAGCTTTTCGAAGGCATGAATGGAGTTGTTGAGGACAACCGTCGGTTCTCCCACCTCGATTCTGTCAACACGCTGCACGAGTTCCGCGAGCAGTGACTCCATTTCCAGCTTGGCCAAGTGCATGCCGACACACAGATGAATCCCGTGGCCAAACCCCACGTGTTCCTTCGCATTGGCTCGCGTCACATCGAAGCTGTCCGGATCCGGGAACTTGCGCTCATCGCGATTCGCCGAGGCGTAGATCACCATGATCCGGGCTCCGGCGGGTACCAGTGCGTCTCCATACCGATAGTCCACCGTCAGATGTCGAGTGAACGAGCGGATCGGCGCACTCATGCGCACCGTTTCGTTGATCGCGTTGGGGATGAGGGAGGGATCCCGCTTGAGAAGCTGCCACTGGTCGGGGTTCCGGCCGAGATGGTAGAGCAAATGACCTGTTGCCGAGATCGTCGTATCCAGGGACGGCGTCAGATAGTCGTTCATAATGCTCAGGAAGTACTGTTCTTGTAGCTCGCCTGCATCGATCAGATTGCGAATGCGGGCGACCAGACTGCCCGGCTTGAGCGACGCCGGCTTGATGTTTACGACCCAATCCCGCATTTCCTTGATCGTTTCGATGCCAGCCTTGCCACGGTCATTTTGGATGCCGGTGATGTCGAAGGCCCCAGCGGCCCAGTGCAACATGTTCTTGCGGCCATCTTCCGGTAAACCCAGCAATTCCGTGACAAGCGTCAGGGGCAAATAGCTAGCCAGGACGGTCATTCCGTCGAAGCTCTTGGTTTTCACCAAGCGCGCGATGAGCTCGGCGGCGGCCTCTCGCACCTGATCGCGAATACCCTTCAACGATGCTTGCGCGAAGGGCCGGGCCATGATTGCTCGAATCTCGTCGTGCAACGGCGGATCGCGGACAATATTACTTCCGCCACCCAACAAAAAGTCGCAACCGGGCTTGTCGCCGGCAATTCCCAGCGTCGAGGTGAACGTCTTCCAGTCCTGCAACGCAGTCCGGATCTCGGCATATTGCGTCAACGCATAGTTCCCAAGGCGCGGCAGGTACACGATCGGACCCAAAGCCCGCATGGCGGCATAGTGCGGATAGGGATTTCGGATGACATCGTCCGCGTAGTAATCGACATCATAGGATGGGACGCCCAACGCCGCGCCGGCGGACGCGGTCGAAGATTGTCCATGAGGACACTGTTTTTCCATGGTTGCCCCTGCGGCCAGCACGTTGTATTAGTAGACAAGCAACTCAAGGCCGACTCTCCGCAGCCTCGGAAAAAGAATAGTCGCGAGTTGTCACGGTGTCAAATATTAACCAATCTATCCGTTACGTTATTCCTATTCTATACCATTATTCTTATCGTACTGGTTATGTATGACTGTCATTGTTTTTCCACTTGGTTTATTATTTAGCCTCGATCTGTTTAAAGCACAACACTGGGAGGAGGACGAACCATGAATGCAAAAATCGCCGTACAACCTGCTTACAGCGCAGCGGTCACCAAGCGTTGAGCCGCAAGCCCGCCTTCCTCATTCGCCCCAGGGCCGACTATTCTCGAAGCCGCTGGTAAACACCGATCGATACCGTGCCATGCGGTCGCTCGAGCGGTCCATCGGTCGACAAGATGTTCGAGGGGAAACACGATGACAGAGACTAAAGTGGAGTCCGAATATTCGGACAATGAGATTCTCGTTCGGACCGGCCCCGGTACGCCGATGGGAAATGTGTTCAGAAGCTTTTGGTTGCCGGCACTGCTCTCCGCCGAGATCATCGAGCCCGACGGTGCACCTGTACGGCTGCGGATACTCGGCGAAGACCTCATCGCGTTTCGTGATACCCAAGGCCGCGTGGGAATCCTTTCGGCCTATTGCCGCCATCGCCTCGCACCACTCTTTTACGGCCGCAATGAACACTGCGGCATCCGCTGTGTCTATCACGGCTGGAAATTCGACATCCATGGGCAATGCGTTGACATCCCCAACGTCCCCAAAGGAAAAATTTCTGAGGGCGTGAAGGAGCGCGCCAATATCACCGCATACCCCGCTTGCGAAGCCGGCGGCATGGTGTGGGTCTTCATGGGGCCGAAGGAGAGAATGCCCCCGTTGCCGGGAATGGAATGGATGTCGGTTCCCGATGATCACCGGCACGTCGCGCGTTGGTTGCAACGCACGAATTGGGCCCAGGGCATGGAAGGAGAGCTGGATACTTCGCACATCAGCTTCTTGCACAGCGGTCTCAATCCCGAAGAGATGCCCGCCGTCATCCGCTGGGCCACCGACCGAGCACCCGTTATCACGCTCCACGATACCGATTACGGTTATGTTTACGGCGCCCGGCGGACGTTCGAAGACAACTTCTATTGGCGGGTCACTCATTGGTTGCTGCCAATGTGGAGCGCCATCGCCGGCCCCCCCGAGCCTTTTTGGGGCCAGGGTCGCGCCTGGGTGCCCGTGGACGACCATCATGTAATGACGTTCGGGTACAACTACAAAGTGGACCGCGCATTCTCGGCAGCCGAAATCGCCGATTTCGAATCCGGTCTGCAATTTCCACCGCGCCGACGCAAAGGCGTGTTCGAATTGACGGATGGCTACCTGATGGATGCTTTCCTGCCGGTTGCCAATCGCGAAAACGACTATTTCATCGATCGAGTGATGCAGCGTGAAAAAACGTTCACCGGCATCTCGGGCATCAATGAACAGGATCGGGCGCTGCAGGAGAGTTTCCCGGGCCTGCCGGGTGCGCGGCGCGGAATCGTCGACCGCTCGCGGGAAATGTTGGTTGCCTCCGACCTGCCGATCGTCAAGGCGCGGCGGCGAATGGTAAGCCTCGCGAGAGCGATGGAGAAGGGAATCTGGCCCTCGGAGCCCAATGCCGCCGAACGCTATGCCGTGCGGCCGATCAGTCGGCTGACAAAGATCGCCGATTTCAATGAATTTCTGTCGACTTTTGGAGCTGACATGCACGCTAGCGCGTGGGGTCCGAATGGCGCGAAGCCGGCTGCAGCGCCCGCCGCACCGTCCACTCGAAGCACTCCCACCAGCGTTTAGATCGCGCAACGCTCACTCTCGTGAAAGAGTATATGGGTCGCCTCCCGCGACCCGCGCACTCTGGTCGCCGACACCTTCGGCACCATTGAAGGCCGTCGACGCAATCTACGCGCCGACTCGACTTCACCATCGCGTCGTACCGCATCGGCCGCTACCCAAACCTGCGCCTTATCTGCCTAATGGTCATGTCACGACGTTATTGTCGGCGGACAGCAAACTAAGTTATTATAGACCACATGGCATAACTTATATAGTGTAAACAATGCATGCGGAAAACTGCGTTGTCGACGGCCTACTTCCGGAAATTTGGCCGAGCAAGGCGCAGCGAATTGCGGGGGATTTGTACTCAACGAGGTTCAAGAATGATCATAGATGCTCATGCACACCTGTTCGCTCCTCCGGCGCTCTACACCTACCGCACCAGTCTGGTGGCGGCACGTGGCCAATATGGAGCCTTCAAACAGGATGTCGCCGGCGTAGATTTCCAGAAATTTGCTGACGAAAACGTCGCCATCATGGATGGTGTCGGAACCGATGTGCAGTTCCTGTCGCCGCGGCCCTATTTGATGATGCACGGAGCTCAATATCGTTGGGACGATATGTTGGCCTACGCGCAGTCCAACAACGACTTGATCGCAAAGACGGTGAAATGGCATCCGACGCGATTTCGGGGTGTCGGCACGTTGCCGCAACTCTTCGGACGCCCCATTGAAACCGTGTTCGACGAACTAAAGCGCTGCATCGAGGAGCTTGGCTTCATTGGATTTCTCGTAAACCCCGATCCGGGCGAGGGAGTTGGACAATCTCCGCCGCTGGGCGATCCCTATTGGTATCCGTTGTACGAACGGCTTTGTGAGTTGGACATCCCCGGACACATCCATAGTTGTGGATCCTGCGGCCGGGAAACCTACGACGAACACTTTGCCTCTGAAGAGAGCCTCGCGATCACGTCCCTCGCACGGTCTGATGTCTTCCGTCGCTTTCCGACGCTGAAGCTAATGATCAGCCACGGCGGCGGATCCATTCCGTATCAGGTGGGCCGCTGGCGTTCCAATCGGCAAATGTCCATCGAAGCTGGCCGCCTGCCCAAGGACTATGAAAGTTTCGACACCACGCTGCGCCGCTTCTGGTTCGACACCTGCCTTCACAACAAGAAGTCACTCGAGTTGCTGTTCGACGTCGTCGGGACCGCCCGGTGTTGTTTCGGCACCGAACGCCCGGGAAGCGGCGCCGGAATCGACGTCACGACTGGCCGGCCTTTCGACGATCTGAAGCCAGTGATCGAAGGGATTGAAAGCCTGAGCGACAAGGAGCGGAAGGCAATCTTCGAGGGCAATGCACGAGTCCTGTTCAATCGTCTTGATTTATAGGCACCCGCAACCATGGCCGACATTGTTCTGGCGATCGGTACCTCTCATAGTCCGCTATTGCTGCTGCCCTCGGCCGAATGGGTGGATCGAGGCAACGACGACAAGAAGAACCAGAAACTCAACCTGTCGGACGGTCGATTCGTCGCTTACGACGCGTTGGAGCAGGAGGTCCAGGGGCGTTTTGCCGATCGCGCCACGACAGCGACGTTCGCGGATCAATACAGCCTTTGCCAGACATCGCTGGATCGCTTAGCGAATGAACTGGCGGCCGCCAAGCCGGACGTGGTTCTCATCGTCGGGGATGATCAAGAGGAACTCTTCGATCTGAAGAGCATGCCAGCATTCGCCATTTTCTGGGGCGACGAAATCGTCACGCGACCGCTGGAATCGATGCACTACATTCCAAGCTGGCTTGCCAAATCTCCGGCCAGTGCCGGCTATGCCATGGACATGATCCGCCGCTACCCAGGGTCGCCGGCATTCGGCAAATTTGCCATCGAACAGCTGGTCAATGAAGGGATTGACGTCGCCGCCGTTTCGTCCGTGCAGAATCCCGGCACACAGGGCTTTGGCCACGCCTATGGCTTCATCATTCAACGCTTGTTCCAGGGGCGTGAGATCCCCGTGTTGCCCGTGCTTCTCAACACTTACTACCCTCCCAATCGGCCCACGCCCGCTCGCTGCTATCAGATAGGCCAGGCCATACGACGAATGATTGATGCATACCCTGAGAAACTGCGTGTAGCAGTGGTTGCCTCGGGCGGCCTCAGCCATTTCGTCTGCGACGAGGTCCTTGATCGACGCGTTCTGAAGGCGATTTCCGAAGGCGACGCCGAAGACTTGGCAAGTCTGCCGCGTACAACCCTCAATTCCGGCAGTTCGGAGATCGCCAACTGGATCTGCGTGTCGGGCATCATGGCGGGCCACGGCATCAAATGGAACCAATATGTTCCTGTGCACCGCACTCCCGCGGGTACCGGCATCGGTTTGAGCTTTTTGACCTGGGCTTCGCCGGATCCGAAAGCCTTCGTACGACGAGAAATCTAATCAGATTAGATCACCATGAATGAAACACTCTCCTCAACCGGTTCCCAATCCATGCAGCAGACAGCCTCAGTGGCAGGACGATCAAGCCGATATTGCGGCTTTAAGTTCAATCGCGCCTGCTGCGTACGATGCAGGTGGAGATCGAATTACGCGGTATCGGTAGTTATGTTGTAAGCGAATCTTCGGTACTTTCTCGGATCTCCTAGTTCGTAGCTCGGTGGGCTGAAGAAATCGGCACCGGGCGACATCGCCACGCCCTGTCCTACCGGGCACATTGTCCTCTTGGTCTCAATGGATCATCGAAACACTTGAGCCGAGAATATACGCTGGTGTCTTCCAGTTAAGTGTCTCTCTAGGGCGGGTATTCAACTTCTTTGCCACGGCATCGAGCTGGGCTTGAGTG
>Ga0179596_10000094_pt1 | contig 78722 bp, 70 predicted proteins | sample CZODoug1_1_08_16_FD_155494 | JGI IMG/M metagenome (GOLD analysis project Ga0179596, IMG submission 155494) | Vadose zone soil fungal communities from Angelo Coast Range Reserve, California, USA - CZODoug1_1_08_16fungal (Illumina Assembly) | ecosystem: Environmental > Terrestrial > Soil > Vadose... | reverse complement strand
CCCGCAGCTGCTGGGATCTGGGGCTCGATCCGAATTGGCGCCGCTGGGCGGAAGATCATTGGGCGGTGGAGGAAGCCCGGACCAAGGCGCCGGGATCGCCTTATGCCGAGTGGGGCGATGAGGAGGACGAGGACGGCGAGGAGGACGATGAAGAAACCCTCGAAGATCCACCGGACGGGGACGAAGCTGAGGATATCCGGCCGGTAGAAAGTCAGGCGGCGAGGGAAGAACCGGCCGAAAGGCCGGTTCCGGAAGATCCGTTCTCGACCCCCGACTACGCGGCGCACCGAGCCGATGCCGTGGCGTATCTGCGTTCCGTCTTCTCCGGCGATCGGTTCGCCGGGCTGAGACCGCGCGGCGCCGCCACGGGCAGCGATCCGCCGTGAGGGCGGGGTCATCGCTGATTGGAGGATCATTGTGACTCGTCAGGCTGTCTGATCGCGCCCCTCGCCCGCTTCGCGGGAGAGGGGCAGATTAGCACTCCACACAGCCGTCAAATCCTCCGTGCAATGGCACTAGCCCTGCTCGACTAGGAAGAATCGACCCTATGCCGAGGGCTGTAGCCAGGTTGCCAGCTTGCTCATGAATTGGCCGCCGGCCGCGAATTGCTCCAGCGAGATGAACTCGTCGGGCTTGTGCGCCTGATCGATCGAGCCGGGGCCGCAGACCACCGCCGACATGCCCGCCGCCTGGAATAATCCCGCCTCGGTGCCGAAGGCGACGACACCGGACCGATTGCCGCCGGTCAGATGCCGGACCAGCGCCTCCGCCTCGCCATCCGGTTCGGGGGCGAGGCCGCGCAGCCGCATCAGCTCCTCCGTCGCGACATCCGAACCGGGATGGATCCGGCGCATCCGGGGCAGCAGGTCCTGGTCGATGAAGCCCTGGATCTCGGCCAGGATCACATTGGGATCGTCGCCGGGTATCGGGCGGTATTCCCACAGGAAGGTGCAGGACCGGGCGATGATGTTGCCGGCGGTGCCGCCTTGGATGGTGCCCACGTTGAAAGTGGTATAGGGCGGCTCGAACGGGCAATCGGGCTTGGCCTGGCGCCGATGCCGCTCGGCGATGCGCGCGATCGTCTGGATAATCTCGGTCGCGGCGAAGATCGCGCTGACGCCCTTATGGGGCGCGCTCGAATGCCCCTCCAGGCCGGTCACCGTCGTGCGAAAAACCATTCCGCCCTTATGGGCGTTGATGATCGCCATGCTGGTCGGCTCGCCGATGATCGCCAGGCGCGGCCGGCGGTCGCCGGTCGGCAGCGCATCGATCAGCCGGTGCACGCCCAGGCAACCGACCTCCTCGTCATAGCTGAACGCCAGATGGACGGGGATGCGCAACGGCGTCGCCTTGAACTTTGGCACCGCGGCCAGCGCCAACGCGATGAACGCCTTCATATCGGCCGTCCCCCGGCCGAACAGCAGCCCGTCGCGTTCGACCACGGTGAAGGGATCGGCGGTCCAGGCCTGATCGGCCACCGGCACCACATCGGTATGGCCGGACAGCACCACGCCGCCCGGCCCGTCCGGTCCGATGGCGGCATAGAGGTTCGCTTTGCCGCCCGTGTCGTCATGGGTGAGCTCGGACCGCACCCCCAGCCCGTCCAGGTAATCGGCGACCCACTCGATCAACGCCATGTTCGACTTCGCCGAAACGGTGTCGAACCCGATGAGCCGGTCGAGCAATTGGCGGTCGGAAAGCGGCGTCGTGCTCATGCTGATGTCGTCTCGTTAATCAATGCAGTGGGCCGATCATGCAACGGCCGCGCCGATCAGACGTTGGGCGGCGCGCCGGAGGGGTTCGCGATCATGGCGAGGAATTCGCGTCTGGTCGTCGGGTCGTCGCGGAAGGCGCCGAGCATGCGGCTGGTGATCATGCTGACGCCGGGCTTATGAACGCCGCGGGTGGTCATGCATTGATGGGCGGCGTCGATCACCACGGCGACTCCCTTGGGCTGCAGCACCTCGTTCAGGGTATTGGCGATCTGCGCCGTCATCTTTTCCTGGATCTGCAGCCGCTTGGCATAGACCTCGACCAGCCGGGCGAGCTTGGAGATGCCGACAACGCGCGAGGAGGGCAGATACGCGATATGCGCCCGGCCGATGATCGGCGCCATGTGATGCTCGCAATGGCTCTCGAACCGGATATCCTTCAACACCACCATCTCGTCATAGCCCTCGACCTCCTCGAAGGTCCGGGCCAGCAGCTCGACGGGATCGGTCTCGTAACCTGCGAAAAATTCCTCGTACGACCGCGCCACCCGTTCGGGCGTGCCGCGCAGACCCTCCCGATCCGGATCATCCCCCGCCCATAACAGCAGGGTCCGCACCGCGGCCTCCGCCACGGCGCGCGTCGGGCGGTCGGCAGGCGTCGTGGTGCGAAGAGCGGCGATCGGGTTGTGGGGCTGCGACATTGGGTCTCCGGTGTTCTCATGGGGTTGGTTGGGTGTACGAACACCAAGGATATCGGGATCTCGGCCGGTCAATGCAATTGCACGGGCTGGTGCGGGCTATCCAGCGAGAATGCCGGGATGGCGACGTCGAACGCCTCGCCCGCTTCGGTCTGCATGCCATAGCTGCCGACCATGATGCCGGACGGTGTCGTCAGCGGCGTGCCGCTACGGTACTGATAGGATTCACCCGGCGCCAGCACCGGCTTGTCGCCGACCACGCCCTCGCCGCGCACCTCCTGCATGCGGCCGGTCGCGTCGGTGATCCGCCAATGCCGGGTTTTCAGCTTGACCGTCTCGGCGCCCAGATTCTCGATCCTGACGACATAGGCCCAGACATAGTGATCTTCCCGCGGCGAGGATTGATCCTCCAGGAAGAAGGTCTGCACGGTGACTTTGATCGAATGGGTCGTCTCGGAATACATCTGTCGCGGTCTCCGATACCGGGCGGTGATCGACCGGTGGATCACCCGGCGGGTTTGGGGGCTCGCCTGGTGGGATGGGCGTCGGCATGCGCCCAGGACGCGGCGCCAATCCAGCCCCGGCGCCATGCCTTACCTTGTGTGCCTCGCCGGACCCGCCCGTGGCAAGCCCCGACACATGATTGCCACATATCATCGTACCACGTGTCGGCATTGCGCGACGCGCGCCGGCTGCCTATTATCCCGCCGCCGCTCGCCCGAGGCTTGTTACCAGCCGGCGATCGGAGACGCGGGTGTAGCTCAATGGCAGAGCAGAAGCTTCCCAAGCTTACGACGGGGGTTCGATTCCCCTCACCCGCTCCAAGAAAATCAACGACTTAGGACGCCCGAAGCGCTTTCCCCGCATTTTTTAGCACACATGATGGCATAGAGAATGTGCCATGAGGCGAGCGATGCCAGGCGGAATCCAAATGCGCGGACCCCATCAATTCCGGGTCCAAGTGCGGCGGAATGGCGTCTACGAAACGAAAACTTCCGAGACGCTGCGCGAAGCGCAAGATTGGCAGTGGGTGGCCGAAGGCAAGGTCACGGGCGAGGAGTTCGTCGATCGGAAGCTCGCCCGTGGCACCACCTTGGCGCAAGCTTGCAATTGGATGCTGGAGGGCGGGCATGTCGGCAGCCGCGCCGGATGCTCGCGGCACTTGCCGCCCTCTGTCACCCTTTTCAGGGCGCAACTGCCTGGCCGTAACCCCGAGACGGACCTGACACGTCCAAGCGATGTAAGAACCTTGATTCCTAGCTTGGTGGAGTTCTTTCTGGCCGGCAGACCACATTGCGCTTCTCCACCGGTTGTTTTCTACGGCCTATAGTCTGGGAGCGCTGGTGGCTTTCGAGTTGATCCGATCGCTCCGTACTGCGGGGGCCCAACGCCGATTGCTCTTGCTGTGTCTGGACGCCGAGCACCCCAATGACCTCTTTCCAAGATGGTGTTACGCCGTCTGCCTGACGAAACGCTGATCTCTCTCGGAGGAGTGCCGATCACGCTGGCTTGAGCCTAGCCCTGAGCGAGGAAGTGCTTCGAAAGCTGCTCGGCTTCATTGCGCAGCAAACCGGCGAGCCAGAGCGCGCGCTCGCCACGCACGCGGTCCGCGATCGCCGTCACGCCCAGTGCCGCAACCGGACGCTTCATGCTGTCAAAGACGGGGACGCCGATCGCATTGATCCCTGGCGTCATATGCCCTTCCACCAGCGCGTAACCTCGGCTCTGTGTCTGTTGAACGAACCGGCGCATGGCGTCGGGCCCGAACGACGGAAATTCCACGAGCCAGCGGGCATTCGCGTCGATGGCCGCCTCGATCTCCGCTGGCGGCAAGAATGCGAGCAACGCCAAGCTCCCAGAACCGACCCCAAGCGGTCGAGACTGTCCGACATCCAGAGTTAGAGTCTTGATCGGGAACACGCCTTGTTCGCGACCAACGCAGACCGAGCGCAGCCCTTCTTGAACATAGACATAGATCGTGTCCTCGGTCTGTTTTGCCAGATGAGTGAGGATGGGGTGGGCGAGGCAGCCGATGTCGTGTCGATGGGCTTGCCGGCTCAAGATCGCCAAGTTCGCGCCCAGGTTATACAGCCGGGTCGCATTGTTCTGATAGGCATACCCCACGTCGGAAAGTGCTGCGAGAATCCGATGAGTCGTCGTCTTACCGAAACCCGCCTCCCGCGCGATTTCGGTTAGTCCACCGCCTCCCGCCGGCAGCCGGGCGAGAACTTTTAGAACCGTCGCCGCGCGTCCGATGGATTTGACGGGTGGAGCGGAATCATCTTCGTCCATTGCCCTACGCTTTGCTCCATTCCAGGAAATTCTATTCCGCAAATTGATCCAACGCGGATGCCGAAGCAATGGCCCTGTTGCGGTTGCCCCCAATCGCTCGATCCAAAATTCAAGCCAATCCGCAAGCGGCCTCGCCGGCTCGGAAGCATTGACAGCAGCGCTTGACCGATGGCACTGTTCCGAAAATGGATAATTTAATTCCAATAAACGGAACATTTCGGTCGGGCGATAGGGGATCGAATGCAGTCATCTCTCCGCCCGCACAGGTCCCATACACGCGTTTTAGGGGCGGAGCCTGAACGCGGCGAGATCGTGCGGTTTTGAGGCCGCCCAGCCCATGATCGGCGATCACCCACCGAATACCCGCCGGCCATCGGCCTGCGACCGCCCATCAAATTTCATTGGGAATGACCAGCGATGAACTTCTTAAAGACGCGAGGCCGCGACACAGGTGGATTGCCCGTCAGCGTCGGACTCATCGGGGCCGGCAAGTTCGGATCGATGTTTCTTTCCCAGGTTCCGACGACGCAAGGGTTGGTGGTCACGACCATCGCAGACCTCAATCCGGACATCGCTCGGGCGGCATGCCGGCACGTGGGCTGGCCTGAACGCCTTCTCGCCGAGACGACGATCACCACCGACGCGCTCGAGATGATCAACGATCCGAGGATCGACGTGGTTGTGGAAGCAACCGGCAATCCGGCCGCCGGCATCCTCCATGCTCGTACGGCGATCGCCGCCGGCAAGCACGTGGTAATGGTCAATGTCGAAGCGGATGTCCTCGCCGGTCCGTTGCTCGCGCGCCAAGCCGCCGAGCGCGGGCTCGTCTACAGCCTCGCATACGGCGATCAGCCCGCGCTGATCTGCGAGATGATCGACTGGGCGCGCAACTGCGGCTTTGAAGTCATCGCCGCCGGCAAAGGGACGAAATACCTGCCGGTCTTTCATACCTCTACGCCGGAAACAGTCTGGGGGTATCGCGGAGTCAAGCCTGAAGATGCCGCGAACGGCGGGATGAACGCGCAGATGTTCAACTCATTCATCGATGGGACAAAGTCGGGCATCGAAATGGCGGCAGTGTCTAATGCGACCGGTCTCACTGCCAATCCGGATGGGCTGCGCTTTCCGCCTGCGTCGATCTCTGACCTACCGGACCTCATGAGCGTCGGGCCGGGCAAGCTGCATCATCGCGGACAGGTCGAAGTCGTATCGAGCGTCCACCGGGACGGTTCTACCGTCGCCGACAATTTGCGTTGGGGCGTGTATGTCGTCTTCGCGGCACCGAATGACTATGCAAAGCGCTGTTTCAAGGAATATGGCGTCGCCACCGACAGCACTGGCACACTCGCGGCGCTTCACCGACCATTTCATCTGATCGGCCTGGAACTCAACGTTTCGATCTTCTCGGCGGCGCGACGCGGAGAGGCAACGGGCAGCCCGATCGGCTTCTTCTCCGACGTCGTTGCGACAGCGAAGCGGGATATTGCGCCGGGCGAGACCCTTGATGGCGAGGGCGGCTATCTCGTCTGGGGGCGCCTGATGCCGGCTGCGGACAGCCTCCGTATCGGCGGCCTGCCGATCGGCCTCGCTTCCCACCTCAAGATCCTGCGTCCGATTCTCGCGGGGCAGAGCCTGACCTGGGATGACGTCGAGTTGGATGTGTCGGACGAAACCTATCGCTTCCGCAGAGAAATGGAGCGTGCGTTCGCCGCGTGAGACGTCGCGGCGTCGCCAACGCAAAGGGTCGCGTGCCCTATGAAGAACGGGCGTGATGATCGGGCAGCCGCGAAAGCGAATTGTTTGCGACATACCCATCGCATTCCGGGCAGTCGCCGACTTAGCCGCCAAGGTAAAGCGTCTGAAGACCGTCTCGTCGGAGATTTCGTCGGCTCCGTGAGGCTCTGACCAAACCGCGCGGAGCGAAAAAAAGCCGAATTGGCATCGTCGCACGCGGACAAAACCCAGGGAGGGAACGGCAATGGAAGCGCTCAACCGCAGAAATTTTCTAAGATCAGCTTCGATCGTGGGCACCACCCTCGCCATCGGCGTACCGCGCGTCGCGCGCGCTGCTGATTTTCAATATAAACTCGGAACGGACGCGCCAAACGGCCACCCGGTCAATATCCGTTTGCAAGAGGCAGCCGACGCAATCCGGAAGAAGTCGAACGGTAGCGTCGATATCCAACTATTTCCCAACAATCAGCTCGGCGGCTCGACCGACATGCTGAGCCAGGTCCGCGCGGGAGGCATCGAGTTCCTGTCGATTCCCACCTCGATCCTCTCGGTCATCGTGCCTGTCGCCGCGATCTGCGGGATCGGCTTCGCCTTCAAGAACTATGACGCTGTTTGGCAAGCGATGGACGGTGACCTCGGCGCCTATATCCGGGCGGAGACGCTTAAAGTCCGCCTCGTCGCGATGGAGAAAATCCTCGACAACGGCTTCCGCCAGATCAGCACGAGCAGCAGATCCATCAATTCGCCCGCAGAGCTTAATGGACTGAAGATCCGTGTGCCGCCGAGTCCGATGTGGACATCACTCTTCAGGGCCCTCAAAGCCGCGCCCACCAGCATCAACTTCGCCGAACTCTACTCCGCGCTGCAGACGAAGATCGTCGACGGACAGGAGAATTCCCTGCCGATCATCAACGCGGGCAAGCTTTACGAGGTCCAGAAGTACTGCTCGATGACCAACCACATGTGGGATGGTTACTGGGTCGTCGCGAATCAGGCCGCGTTTATGGCCATGCCGAAGGACCTCCGGGAGATCGTCGCTCAGAGCTTCGAGACCGCTGCGCTGGCTCAACGTGCGGATATCTTCAGTCTGAGCAACTCGCTCCGTCCTTCGCTCGAACAGAGCGGCATGGTCTTTAATCAACCGGCCACGGCACCGTTTCGCGCAGCCCTCTCGACTTCCGGCTTTTATGCCGAATGGAAGCAGACATTCGGCGCGGATCCCTGGGCACTGCTCGAGAAATATTCCGGAACGTTGGTCTGAATGGCCGCGCGCATTCACCACGCGCTGCGGGATGCGTGTGCGGTCGCCACCTCGCCGCCTCCGCGTATAGGCCGCCCACGGGATCTGTCCACGCAGGAGGCGGTCGCTCAGCCTCGCGATGGGACCGGGATCGCCACGAAAACGATCGTCTCGATCGAACGGGCGATCGAGACCGCGGTCCGGACTGTCGCCAGCATTCTCTTGGTGTTCGAAGTGCTATTGCTCTTCGTCGGGGTCATCTGCCGCTACGTATTCAATCAACCCCTGGTCTGGTCGGACGAACTCGCTTCGGTGGTTTTTCTCTGGCTCGCGATGTTCGGCGCGACCCTCGCGTTCCAGCGCGGACAACACATGCGGATGACCTGGATCCGTGGAACGCTCAATGGCCGAGCTCATCTTATCATCGAGGCGCTGGCCGTTCTCGCACCGCTGCTCTTCCTGGCCTTGATCATTCGACACTCATACGTCTTCGCGGTTGATGAAGGTGTTGTCACTATGCCGGCGCTTAACCTGCCCAACTCGTGGCGAGCGTTCGCGCTGCCCGTCGGCTTCGGAATGATGTTCGTCCTCGGCCTGCTGCGCGTGCTCCGCATGACGGACTGGCGCGCCACGGCAATCGGCGTTGCGATCCTGGCGATCCTCGTCGGCGGGCTCGTCGCCGGCACGCCGGTGTTTGCGCTCCTTGGCAAATGGAATCTGGTGATCTTTTTCATAGGTGCGGTTGGCCTGGGCGTTTTCAGCGGGATTCCGATCGCATTCTCGTTCGGGCTTGCGACGTTCGGCTACTTGGCGCTCACCACCCGCACGCCGCTCGTGATTCTCGTCGGCCGCCTGGACGAGGGCATGTCGCATCTAATCCTGCTGGCAATTCCTCTTTTCATTTTCCTGGGCTACCTGATGGAAGCGACGGGAATGGCCCGGGTGATGCTTACGTTTCTGTCGGCGCTCGTCGGACATCTTCGCGGCGGGCTGTCGTACGTCCTAATCGGGGCGATGTATTTGGTTTCCGGAATTTCGGGGTCCAAGACCGCCGACATGGCGGCGATCGCGCCGGGTCTCATCCCCGAAATGAGAGCGCATGGGGAAAAGCCCGGTGAGTTGACCGCACTTCTGGCGGCCACCGGTGCTCAGACCGAGACGATTCCGCCGAGCCTCGCCCTGATTGCGATCAGCTCTGCCGCAGGCGTGTCGACCTCGGCCTTATTCATCGGCGGATTCATGCCCGGCCTTGTCATGGGAATAATCCTCTGCGGCCTCGTGTCGTGGCGAACTCGGTCAAGCACTTCCGAGCCTCGAAAGAGAGCCCCGCTCAAGACCGTGCTCGCCTCATTTGCCATCGCATTCCCCGCTATCCTGCTGCCATTCGTCATACGTACGGCCGTCGTCGAGGGCGCTGCCACGGCAACCGAGGTATCGACGATCGGGGTCTTCTATACGCTGCTGGCGAGCTTTCTGTTTTATGAGCGGATCTCCTGGTCATGTCTGCTCAGGCTCCTTGCGAGCACCGCATCCTTGGCCGGGGCGGTATTGTTCGTGGTCGGCGCCGCGACGGGCATGGCCTGGGCGCTGACGCAATCCGGCGCCTCGCGTGACCTTGCCGCTGTGCTCACCCACCTTCCGGGCGGCGCATTCGCCTTCATCGCGGCGAGCATCGTGATCTTCGTCGTTGTCGGTGCCGTGCTCGAAGGCATTCCGGCAATCGTCCTTCTCACGCCTCTGTTGCTGCCGATCGCGAAGACCCTCGGGATCCATGAGGTCCACTATTCCATGATTGCGATCCTCTCGATGGGGATCGGCTATTTCGCCCCGCCGCTCGGCATTGGCTATTACACCTCCTGTGCGATCGCCAACGTCCATCCGAACGAGGGGCTTCGGCCGATGATCGTCTACACGGCCGCGCTTTTGTTGGGCCTGTGTCTTGTCGCGGCAGTCCCTTGGTTTTCAACCGGCTTCCTGAACTGAGACGCCGGATCGACTGCTAGTCGCCGATTGTCTCTGATGGACTATTCCCTCCAAACGACTGGCTTGGCTGGCAGGAAGCTCAACATGCGAAGCTACCAGATCACTCAATTCGGTAAGCCGCTCGAGTTGCGGACATACGATCGACCCGTGCCGCAGGGTGGCGAGGTGCTCGTCAAGGTCGCCGGCTGTGGCGTCTGCCATTCTGATCTTCACCTCTGGTCCGGCTACTACGATCTCGGCGGTGGCAAGCGCATCACACTCGCTGACCGCGGTGCGGTGCTTCCTTTCACGATGGGGCATGAAATCGTCGGCACCATCTCGGCGGTTGGGCCTACGGTGGATTCGTCGGTGCTCGGCCGCAAGGGCGTTGTTTTCCCCTGGATCGGCTGCGGACAATGTGATTCTTGCCGTCGCGGCATGGAGCCGATGTGCGAGACGCCGCGGACCATCGGAACTCGCCGCGACGGGGGCTACAGCGATTACGTGATCGTTCCCGACGCGCGCTATGTCGTCCCGTACGGGGATCTTGATCCGAAGCTCGCCGCGACGGCGGCCTGTTCGGGCCTCACCGCTTATAGCGCGGTCCGAAAGTTGCCGGCCTTGGATGACCATGATTTTGTCGTCGTCATCGGCGCGGGGGGCGTTGGGCTCGCCGGCGTTAGCTTGTTGAAGACCATGACGCCGGCGAAGATTGTCGTCATCGACATCTCGGAAGCCAAACGAAAGGCGGCCCTGGAGGCTGGTGCAAGCGTCGCCATCGATTCCGGCGACGGTCAGGCAGTCTCGTCGATCAAGGCCGCGTGTACGCGGACGCCGCGGGCCGTGATCGACTTCGTCGGCATGGGGATGACCGCCCAGATGGGGATGGACCTGCTTGGACGCGGCGGCCACCTGATCGTGGTGGGGCTATACGGCGGCGAGATCGCGGTGTCCGTGTCGAGCCTCGCGATGCGGAACATCACGCTTCAAGGATCGAACGTCGGCACGCTTCAGGAATTGTGCGATCTTATCGAATTGCTGCGAGAGACGGGACTTCGCCCGATACCGGTGCAGGGGCGACCGATGGACGCGGTCAACAGCGCCCTGCTTGAGGTTGCCCAAGGCCAAACCATCGGCCGCATCGTGCTCGAACCTTCTGCAACGCCGGAGGCAGTGGGCAGATCATCCAGCTGAGCCGCCGGTTGGGTTAGACCGGATTCGGCGTGTGGTCGCGGATCACAAGCGGAAACACACTCCCCGGCGTTAATCGGGTATTTCCTCAGAGAGCTGACCCGCGCGATGGCATGGGGTACAGCGTCGAAGAGGCTGCCGTGTCGGGCAAGGTCACCGGCGAGGGAGTTGGTCGTCCGGCCCCAAAAGCCATGGGATATGCCGGGCTATCCCTCCGGCCGCCTCTGCACGCGCCGACGCGCAAGCAGTCGCGGAGGAAATCATCGGCGACAGAGGCGCGCACCGTATGGTGTGTCGTATGGTGCGAAAGATCAGACCCTTCTAGCCGGTCACGGCGCCTTCGTTTGTTGTTCACATGTCGCTGACAGGGCGGCGGTTTTTTTCCAAGAGATCATCGCTCGGCTGGGATTTGACCAACCGGTCGCGCGCGGGGCGCAGTGCCATCTGAGTGACGAGAAACGCCGCCACGGCGCAGGCGGCGATGCCGATGACCATGGGCTGCGGCGTCCCATCGGCGAAGAGCCCCGCGACCGCCATGACCGCGGCACCGGTCACCATTTGAATTGAACCCATGAGCGCGGACGCGGTCCCGGCGATTTCGCCATGATGTTCGAGCGACAACACCGCGGCGGCGGGGATCACCACGCCGAGGAACCCGTAGCCAACGAAAAGCAGGGCCATCATCAGCGCCAGGCTGTCGGTGCCAAGCGTCATCAGGACGGCCAAGATCACCATCACGACGGCGAATCCAGAGACCGCGACCCGGATGACGGGCGCCAGGCCGAACCGCGCCGTCAGCTTTGCCGTCGCCTGGCTGAAGGCGAAGAAGGACGCGGCGTTCAGCGCGAAGCAGAGACTGAAAAGGGTCGGCGACAGTCCGTAGTGATTGATGAGGACGAAGGATGCGCTGCCGATGTAGATGAAAAAGGCTGCCACGCCGAACGCACCGACGAAGGACAATCCGGTAAACATCGGATCGACCAAGAGCAGGCGATAAGCGCTGAATGCGCTGCGCCATGTGCTCTCCGAGCGATGCTCGGCGGGACGGGTTTCGATCAACTGGGTGGCCGCCAGAAGCAGCCCGGTCAGGGCGGCGGCCGTCAGCACCCAGAAGACGGCCCGCCATCCGAAAGCCTCGATGATGAAGCTTCCGGTCAGCGGCGCCAGGATCGGCGAGATGCTCACGACGAGCATCAGGAGAGACATGAGGCGCGCCGCCTCATGGCCGGTGTGCAAGTCGCGAACTATGGCGCGGGGGATGACCATCCCGGCGCAGGCGCCAAAGCCTTGCAGGGCGCGGAAGCCGATCAGCACATCGATGTTGGGCGCAAGAGCGCAGCCGATGCTGCCCAGGGCGAAGATGACCAGCCCCGCGTAAATGGGTGTTTTCCGACCGACGATGTCGCTCAGCGGTCCATAGAAGAGCTGACAGACGCCAATGGTGATGAAGAACGCCATCAGGCTCATCTGCACCGCGGGCGGGGATGCATCGAGGCTTTTTCCCATCGACGGCAGCGCCGGCAAATACACGTCGATGGCGAATGGACCGACGGCGGTAATGAGCCCCAGAACGAGGACGAGGGGAAGGACGCGTCGTGTCATGGGGATACTGAGCTCCGGCTGACTAAGGCAAGAGATGGCTTGGTCATTTGGACTCTTGCAGGGTGAATGATGGAGAATCTCGGCTATGCGAGATAGGGATACGTTAAAGGAACATTTCGTCGGAAACCCCAAACTGCGCGGCGGCTTTCTATCCCCTCCAAGCGGTCTGCCGCACACGGAGCCCGCACAGTCTGTCGCGGCATGGATGATCGAACACTTCGTGAGTCAATCCAGGGCGACGTAGGAAATGGCTCCCATGCCGAGGGGAGGAAGGAGCATTGGGGGCAAGGGATGGAAAACCCATCCCCTTGGGAATAAGCCACTTTATCCTTGTCATAATTTTTTTGACCGGCGCGGCTGGTCAGATCGCTATATTCATCGGAATATAGCGATCTGTCGGTTCCTGCTTGCAGGGGAGGCGCTTTGGGCTTTTCAGGACCGTTGTTGCTCGACCGACCTTCGCTCGACAAGCGGCATCAAGCGCCCCTCAACCGATTTGCCAATCCGGGCCGGAGCCAAATCCGCAGCCCGATCCGAGGTGACGGACCCGCATTGGGGAACCGCGCCCAGTACCAAGGAGGAAGAAGACATGGACACGATCGCACTCGATCCCCGACTGAGCGGGGCCACGAGAGAGTTCTTGAGCCGGGTCGGTAAGCTTCTGATTGACGGCAAGCTCGTCGCCGCGGCCTCCGGCAAGACATTTCCGGTCTATAACCCCGCGACCGGCACCGTGGTGGCCTCGGTCGCCGAGGCCGACCGCGAGGATGTCGACCGCGCCGTCAGGGCGGCCCGCCGGGCGTTCGACGACGGGAGCTGGTCGCGCGTGAAGCCGAACGAACGGAGCCGGCTGCTCTGGAAGCTCGCCGATCTCCTGGAACGGCACGCCGACGAGTTCGCCGAGCTGGAATCGCTCGATAACGGCAAGCCGGTCGCGGTCGCCCGCGCGGCCGACGTGCCGCTGGCCGTCGACATGTTCCGCTACATGGGCGGCTGGGCGACCAAGCTGACCGGCTCGACCATCCCGCTCTCGATGCCCGGCGACTATCTCTCCTACACCCTGCGCGAGCCGGTCGGCGTCGTCGGCCAGATCATTCCCTGGAACTTCCCGCTGCTGATGGCGGCCTGGAAGCTCGCGCCGGCGCTGGCCGCCGGCTGCGCCGTGGTGCTGAAGGCGGCCGAGCAGACACCGCTATCGGCGCTGCGTCTGGCCGAACTGGTGATCGAGGCCGGCTTCCCGGCCGGCGCGGTCAACATCCTGGCGGGCTTCGGCGAGACCGCCGGCGCGGCGCTCGCCGCGCACGATCTGGTCGACAAGGTTGCCTTCACCGGCTCGACCGAGGTCGGCAAGCTAATCGTCGGGGCGGCGACCGGCAATCTCAAGAAGGTGACCTTGGAACTCGGCGGCAAATCGCCGGCCATCGTGTTTCCGGATGCCGATCTGGAGCGCGCGATCCCCGGTACCGCGAGCGCCATCTTCTTCAACCACGGCCAATGCTGCTGCGCCGGCTCGCGCCTGTTCGTGCATCGCAAGATCTATGACGAAGTGGTCGAAGGCGTCGCCGCGATCGCCAGCAAGATCAAGGTCGGACCGGGCCTCGACCCGGCCACCGAAATGGGGCCGCTCGTCTCCGAGGAGCAGTTCGATCGGGTGTCGCATTATATCGGCGAGGGGGAGCGCGAGGGCGCCAAGGTCATGGCCGGCGGCAAGCATCCCGGCGACGGCTATTTCGTGAAGCCGACCGTGCTCGCCGGCACGACGCCGGAGATGACCGTGATGCGCGAGGAAATCTTCGGGCCGGTCGTCTGCGCCCAGCCGTTCGACGACGCGGATATCGAGCGGATCGCCCACCAAGCCAACGACACGATCTATGGTCTGGCGGCCAGCATCTGGACCCGGGACGGCGGTCTCGCGCATAAGCTCGCCGCCCGCATCCGCTCGGGTACGGTCTGGATCAACTGCCATAACGTGTTCGACGCGGCGCTGCCGTTCGGCGGCTACAAGCAATCGGGCTGGGGCCGCGAGATGGGCGAGGCCGTGTTCCATAATTATACCGAGACCAAGGCGGTCACGACCGCTCTCTGAGACACGGCCGAGGCCGGGGCCTGTCGAGGGCTCCGGCCTCCTTTTTTCGAGTTGCTCAGTCGGGGTCTGTTCAGTCCGGGTCTTGTCGTCGTCGGTCACCTGCGCGAAGCTCGGCTTCGGCGGTGCAAACGACGAGATCAGCGCGTGCTCCAATATGTTGTCCAACGGTTCATTCAGCTGATCTTCGTGCTCGTCGGGGTCAGCGTCGTCATTTTCCTGACCATGCATGTCCTCCCCGGCGACGTCGCGACCCTTCTGCTCGGCGACAGGGCGACGGCGGAGCAGCTCGATCGTCTGCGCCACCAGCTCGGGCTCGACCAGCCGATCTATAGTCAATACCTGCGCTTCGCACTCGACGCGCTCGACGGCGATTTCGGCACGTCGCTGCGCAGCAACCATGCCGTGTTCGAGGATGTGTGGACCGCCTTTCCGGTCACTCTCCAACTCTCGCTGGCGGCCCTCTTCGTCGCCGTCGTGATCGGGGTGCCGTGCGGCGTCCTGGCCGCGGTCCGGCCGTTCTCGCGCTTCAACGACATCATCATGACGCTATCGCTGTTCGGCGTCTCGATGCCGATCTTTTGGCTCGGCCTCATGCTGATCCTGGTTTTCGGCGCCGTGCTCGACTGGCTGCCGATCGGTGGGCTCATGCCCATCGGGGTCGAGCCGCCGCGCGTCACCGGCATGTCGGTGATCGACAGCGTCCTCTCGGGGGATTGGCGGCTCGTGCTGCTCAGCCTGCGCTACCTGGTGTTGCCGGCCGTCACGCTCGGCACCATCCCGCTGGCGCTGATCATGCGCATTACCCGCTCGGAGATGCTGTCGATGGCCTCGCACGATCACGTGCGCACGGCGCGCGCCAAGGGGTTGCCGGAGGGCAGCGTCATCGTGAAGCATGTGCTGCGCAACGCGCTGATCCCGATCGTGACGGTGATCGGGCTGCAGCTTGGCCTGCTGCTTTCCGGCGCCGTCCTGACCGAGTCGATCTTCTCGCTGCCGGGATTGGGACGGCTCATGGTCAACGCGATCCTGGCGCGCGACTATCCGGTGGTCCAGGCCGCAGCCCTGCTCACCGCGTCGGTCTTCGTCTTCGTCAACCTGCTGGTCGATCTCAGCTACGCCTATCTCGATCCCCGGATCCGCTACCAGTGACCGCGATCGAGATCGTTCCGAGCGGAACGTCTGGGCGGTCGCCGGGCACCGCTCGGCTCCTGCGGCGGCCGACCGCGCTGATCGGCATCGTGATCGTCCTGGGTTTCCTGCTGTTGACGATGTCCGCCTCGTTGGTCGCCCCCTACAGCCCGTTCGACCAGGATTTCTCCAACACGCTCATGGGCCCGACCGGCGGCCATCCCTTCGGGACCGATCAATTCGGCCGCGACGTGCTGAGCCGTGTCATCTTCGGCTCGCGCACGGCGCTGCTCTCGATCCTGGTCGCCGACGGTCTGGCGCTCGTTCTCGGCTGCGCCCTCGGGCTGATCGCCGGTTTCTTCGGCGAATGGCTGGATTCCGCCATCATGCGCATCGTCGATGTGCTGCTCGCCTTCCCCTATCTCCTGCTGGCGCTCATTATCATCGCGGCGCTCGGCCCCAGCCTGCTCAATTCGATGATCGCGATCGGCCTGGTCTACACGCCGCAATACGCCCGGCTCATCCGGGGTCAGGTCCTCTCGGTCAAGACCACCGAATTCGTCGTGGCGGCGCGGGCGATCGGCGCCAACCCCGCCCGGATCATGCTGCGCCACATCCTGCCGAACAGCGTCACGCCGATCCTCGTCATGGCGACGCTGCAGGCCGGCACCGTCGTCGTCGAAACCGCCGGTCTGTCCTTCCTCGGCATGGGCGCGCAGCCGCCGTCGCCGGATTGGGGCGCCGTCCTCGCGGAAGGCCAGAGCTACTTCCTCAGCGCCTGGTGGATCGCCACGTTTCCGGGCCTGGCGATCTTCGCGGTCGTGCTTGGCTTCAATCTCGTCGGCGACGCGCTGCGCGATCACTTCGATCCGCGGCGGCGCACGGAATGAGCCGGCTGCTCCGACGAGACGGGCCGCTCCGACAGGACGGGCCGGCTACTTCTCTAGCGATACGTTCTGCATCTCGAAGAACATCTGGGTCGGATTGAGGACATAGCCCTTGACCGCCTGCCGGGTCACGCGAACCTGGAGGAGCGAGTTGACGAAGATCCACGGCGCATCGTCCAGGATGATCTTCTGCGCCTGCTGGTAGAGCGCCACGCGCTTGGCGTGATCGGGAACGTGCTGGGCATCGACCAGGAGCTTGTCGACTTCCGGGTTCGCATAGCGCGGCGTGTTGGTGACCGGGATGTTCGCCGATCCGAACAGCTCGTACAGGAAGTTGTCGGGATCGCCGTTGTCGCCGGTCCAGCCCACGAGAAACATGCCGCCGTATTTCGTGGTCTTGTTGCGGATCTCCGCGAGATAGGCGCCGATCTCCTGCTTGCGGATGGTGGCATCGACGCCGATTTTCTGAAGGTAGCCCTGGATCGCCACCGCGAGGTCGGCGCCGGCCGAGTTATAGCCGCGCGGGCTGTTATAGGTCAGCAACTCGGTCTTGAAGCCGTCGGGATAGCCGGCTTCGGCGAGCATCTGCTTCGCCTTGGCCGGATCGTAGGGATAGCCCTTGAGCGAGGGATCGAAGCCCCATTGCGCTTCCGGCAGCGGCGACGTCATCGGTACCGCGAGTCCTTGGAACAGCGACTTGTCGAGGGCGTCGCGGTCGATCGCATAGTTGAGGGCCTGGCGCACGCGCTTGTCGGTGAACGGCTTGGTGTCCGACGGCAGGCCGACGCCGCTGACCGCGAGCCCCGGCTGGGTCATGACGACCAGATTGGCGTCGCTCTTGGCGGCCGGGATGATCTGTGCCCCGACATCGGCCAGGATGTGCACGTCGCCGCGCTTGATGGCGAGCAGGGCGGCCTGCGCGTCGGGGATGACCTTGAACACGATGCGGTCGACCTTGGGCTTGCCGCCCCAGTAGTTGGGGTTGGCGTCGAGCACGATCTGATCGCCCGCGCGCCACTCCTTGAAGATGAAGGGTCCCGTGCCGACCGGATGGTTGCGAAAATCCTTGCCGAACTTATGCACCGCCGTCGGGCTGACGACGCCGTTCCAGACCATCGCGAGGTTGGTCGTGAAGGGCGCCGACGATTCCTTGAGTTTGAAGACGACGGTGTCGTCGTCCGGCGCCGTATAGCTCGCGACTTCGCCATAGGTATCGTCGAGGGAGCCTTCGACCGGACCGGTCTTGAAGATCGAGTCCTCGTCCTGCTTGTCGAGCAGACGCTTCAGCGTCTTCACATAGCTCGGGCCGTTGAACGGCGTACCGTCATGGAACGTGACACCCTTGCGCAGATGGAAGGTGTAGGTGAGCCCATCCGGAGCGACATCCCAGCTCTCGGCGAGACCGGGTTCGACCTCGACCGAACCCGGCTTGTATTTGACCAGGCCGTCGAAGACCGTCGCCATGACGAAGCCGGAGGTGTTGTTGAGCACCGCCTCGGGATCGAAGCCGGTCGGATCGGCCGCGATGGCGATGACCAGGGTGGTCTGCGCCACGGCATTCCCGGTTAGGGCGGCGAGCATGAGCAAGACAGTAAGCACCAAGCGTTTCATGGCGTGACCCCCCTTGTGGTTTCGACCGAACTCTCTCCTCCGACGCTCGGACAGCGGCGGGAATGTGAAAGGCTAACCGTCGCTGGGACGATAGGCTTCGTTAGGCGATGACCTCCGCGACCGGCACGATATCGGCGTATTTCTTCGTCATGTCGTAGAGATTGGCGAAATGCGGGCTTTCATGCAGGTCGGCCACGCATTCCTCCGGCACGATGGTACGGCAGCCGCGTGACAGGCTGTCGACCACGGTAACGCGCACGCAACCGGAGGTCGAGCCCCCGGTCACGCCTTCAGGGCATCCTCGAGGAAGGCGGCGGCGGCGAGCACTCGGGCGTCCTCGCCGATCCGCCCGACCAGCTGCACCCCCACCGGCAATCCACCCGGCCCGATCCCCGCCGGTACCGTGACGCAGGGCACGTGCAGCATCGTCCAGGGCCGGTTGAATACCGCGTTGCCGGTCGATTCGAGGCCGAGCGGCGCCTCCCCCGGTGCCGCGGGGGTCAGCAGCATGTCGCAATCGGCGAACAACTCGCCGAGACGGGCGCGGCCGTCGCGCGCCGCCGCCTGCGCCGCGTCATACATCTCCGCCGTCACCGCGAGCTTCATGGGCAGATACTCACGGGTCTTGGCGGTCAGCCGTTCCGCGAGGCGCAGCCGTTCGAAGGCGAGCGCGCGGGCGACTTCCCAGGCCATGACATCGTCCTGCGCCTGCAGCATGCCCTGGAACCAGGGCGGCACCGTCGCGTCCGAGACCGGCGCGCCGGTCGCCGTCAGCGCCGCGACGGCGCGGTCCAACGCCTGCCGGGTGCCGGGTTCGGCGAGGTCCCAGGTGGAGGTCGCGAACAGGCCGACGCGCGGCGCCTGTACGTCCGTCACCGCCAGCGCCGGGCGACCGGAAATCACCGCGGTGAAATAGGCGACGTCGCGCACGCTGCGGCCGATGATGCCCACCGTGTCCAGGCTGTCGGCGAGGGTTTTCACGCCGAAGCGGTTGACCAGGCCAAAGCTCGGCTTGCAGCCGACGGCGCCGCAGAACGCGGCCGGGCGGATGGTGGAGCCCGAGGTCTGGGTGCCGAAGGCGATATGCGCCATCCCTGCGCCGACCGCGGCGGCCGAGCCGCTGGACGAGCCACCCGGCGTATGGGCGAGGTTATGCGGGTTGCGTGTCTTGCCCGGCGAGATGATCGCGAATTCGGTGGTCACCGTCTTGCCCAGCACCAGCGCCCCGGCCTCGCGGCTGAGCGCGACGCAGGCGGCGTCCCAGGGCGGGCGGACCCCGGGATAGGCCGGCGAGCCGTATTCCGTCGGCATGTCCGCCGTGTCGATCACGTCCTTCACGCCGAGCATGAAGCCGGCGAGCTTGCCCGGAGAGCCGGCGCGGTCGAGTGCCTGCGCCGCGGCGATCACCGCCTTGGGGTCGTGATGGATCCAGGCGCCCACTTCCGGTTCGCGGTCGGCGATGCGATCGAGGAAGGCGCGCGCGACCCGCTCGACCGTCAGCGTGCCGGCGGCGATGCGGGCGGCGACCTCGCGCGCCTCCAGCGTAATCAGATCGGTCTCGCTCATGCTGCCATCTCCGGACGTCGGTGAAACCGGGGCCGTGCCTGCTCAAGCTGGTCCGCCAACGCGAACAGGCGGCCCTCCTGTCCGAACCCTGCACCAAAATGCACCCCGACCGGTAGACCCTCCGCGATCCAGTACAGCGGCACGCTCATCGACCAAGCCGATCCGCGCCGGACTACCCGAGCAATTGGCGGGCGTGGTGGGCGATATGATCCGCCATGAAGCTCTGGATGAACCAATAGCTGTGATCATAGCCCTCGTGGCGGCGCAGGATCAGATCCTGCCCCGCCAGGGTCGCCGCCTGCTCCAGCCGGTCCGGCCGCAATTGGCTGTCGAGGAACTGGTCGGACAGGCCTTGATCGACCAGGATCGTGCCGGGATACCGCGTCTTGGCCATCAGCAGGCTCGCGTCCCAGGCCGTCCAGGCCTCGCGGTCCGGCCCCAGATAGGACGAGAACGCCTTCTCGCCCCAGGGTACCGCGACCGGATTGGCGATCGGCGCGAAGGCGGAGACCGACTGCCAGAGGTCGGGCTGACGCAGTGCCGAGACGAGCGCGCCATGACCGCCCATGGAATGGCCGAAGATGCCCCGCCGTCCCGGCCGCACGGGGAAATTCGCCTCGACCAGTGCCGGCAGTTCCTGGTTCACGTAGCTCGCCATCCGGTAGTGCCGCGCCCAGGGCTCCATCGTCGCGTCGAGATAGAACCCCGCTCCCGTCCCGAAATCCCAGGCATCGTCCTCGCCGACTAGGCCCGCGCCGCGTGGGCTCGTGTCGCAGGCGACGAGCGCCAGACCGTATTCCGCGGCCAGGCGCTGGGCGCCGGCTTTGATCGCGAAGGTTTCCTCGGTGCAGGTAAGCCCGGCCAGATAGTAGATGGCGCAGACCGGCGCATCCGTTGCATGGGGCGGCAGATAAACCGCGAAGGCCATGTCCGTGCCGGTTGCGACGGAATGGTGGCTATAGAAGCCCATGCGGCCACCAAAGCAGCGCTGTTCGCTGCGGGTCGAAAGGGTCATCGGGGAGGTCCTTGGTGTTATCGAGCGCGGGCGACGCTCGATCTTAGCCACCGGTGCCGGCGGGCGAAAGCTCGGGAGCCATAAGACTTTGGTAGGGGTTTGGTGGTACGCCGCCGCTACGCCCTTGACGTTTGTTGGACGAGGTCCCGATGAATGAATTCGTTGCCGTCATCCTGATCTGCATGAACTCGGTCGCCACGGACCAGTGCACCGAGCAGACCGCCAGCGACTTGATGTCGAAGGTCGTCCAGAACGAACTCGGCTGTGCCACCGGCTGGCAGGAGGTCATCGCGCGCTCGCCGCTCAGCAAGGAGGTCGGTACGTCGTCCTATGTGCGCACGCTCTGTCGGCGCCAGACGCTGCCCAAAAAATGAACCGGGACCCCCGCGCCCGGAGGTAGCCCACCGGCCGGCGATCCCGCCCGGCAGCCAGCCAGAATAAAGCCCTGAGGGAATTCACCTACTGGCCAATAGTCCTATGGCGAAGCCTCCGGACGGGGCGCAATATCGCGCGTTACCGAGGACGACCACGGCCCGGTAAACGGGCAAGGCCGGCACGAGACCGGCGGCGTCGGGGAGGAGATGGATGAGGGTTCGGTTCGACCCCCGGACGGTTATCTGTGCGATTTCGGGATTGGCGTGCCTCGTGGCGGCGTTTTCGGCGCAGGCGCAAATGGCCCCGTCCGTTTCGGTGCCCCCTGTTCCAGCGGCGCCCGTTCCAGCAGCACAGCCGGCGCCAGTGACCAGCGTCGATCTCGCCTATTTGGCGCTGGCGGTGAAGCGAACCCTGCCGCTCAGCTATCTCGATCAGCCGCCGTCCGACGAGGGCATCCAGGGCGCCCGGCTTGCGCTGGCCGATGACGAGACGACCGGCCGTTTCATCCATCAGACCTATCACCTGACCGAGGCGATCCAGCCCGACGAGGCCGCCGTGCTCGACGCCTTCAAGAGGCTGGCCGCCGCCGGGCGGAAGATCTTCGTCACCGATCTGCCGGCGGCCCTATTGCTCAGGATCGCCGATCTGCCCGAAGCGAAGGACGCGACGTTCCTCGATGCGACGTCCGAGGACGACATGCTGCGCGCGGAGGGATGCCGGGCGAATATCCTGCATCTGCTGCCCAGCCGCGCCATGCTCGCGGATGCGCTGATGCAATATCTGGCGGTCAAGAAATGGCGGAATATCCTGCTGGTCAGCGGGCCGGAGGTGCCGGACAAGGCCTATGCGGAGGCGATCCGCCATGCCGCCGCGAAGTTCCAGATCCATATCGTCCAGGACAAGCCTTGGACCTACGATCCGGGCGCCCGGCGCACGGATACCGGCCATTATGCGATCGAAGCGGAGGTCGCCCGCTTCACCCAGGGCATCAGCTACGATGTGCTGGTCGTCGCCGATGAGGGCGGCAATTTCGGCGACGAGCTCTCCTATCGCGGGACCGATCCGAGGCCGATCGCCGGCACCCAGGGGCTGGTGCCGAGCGCCTGGGCGCGGCCGTTCGAGCAATGGGGGGGCACCCAATTGCAGAGCCGCTTCCTGAAGCAGGCCGGGCGCTGGATGACCGATCGGGACTATGGCGCCTGGATGGCGGTGCGGACGGTCGGCGAGGCGGCGGCCCGCGGCGGCGGCACCGATCCCAAGATCCTGGGCGCCTTCATGCGCGGCGCGGATTTCGAATTGGCGGCCTTCAAGGGGGCCCGGCTCAGCTTCCGTCCCTGGGACGGCCAGCTGCGCCAGCCGGTCCTGCTCGCCGATGCCCGCTCTCTCGTCTCGGTCTCGCCGCAGCCGGGCTTCCTCCACCAAGTCTCCGAGCTCGATACGCTCGGCGTCGATCAGCCGGAATCGTCATGCCATCTCGAATGAGCATCCGCGCGCCGCTGGCGGTCCTGCTGCTGATCGCTGCCTTGGTGGTGGGGGCCGCGCGCCCGGCCGCCGCCGAGCGGCTGCTCGTCTCCAACGAGAAGGACAATACCATCACCGTGGTCGATGGCCGGTCGCTGGCCGTGATCAAGACCGTACGGGTCGGCGCCCGGCCGCGCGGCATCATCCTCTCGAAGGACGGCAAGAGCCTCTATATCTGCACGAGCGACGCCGACCATATCGAGGTGCTCGATCTCGACAGCCTGGCCGTCTCGCGCACCCTGCCGAGCGGCCCGGATCCGGAGACTTTCACGATCAGTCCGGACGGCAAGTTCCTCTATGTCTCGAACGAGAACGACAACATGGTCTCGGTCCTGGATATCGCCGAGGGCCGCATCACCTCCGAGATCCCGGTCGGCGTGGAACCGGAAGGCATGGGCATCAGCCCGGACGGCAAGACCCTGGTCAATACGTCGGAGACGACCAGCATGGCGCATTTCATCGATACGGCGAGCCACGAGGTGATCGCCAATGTGCTGGTCGACAGCCGCCCGCGCGTCGCGAAATGGACGAGCGACGCGGCCCAGGTCTGGGTCTCGGCCGAGGTCGGCGGCTCGGTCTCGGTGATCGACGCCGTCCGGCACACGGTGATCAAGAAGATCCGCTTCGCCATCCCCGGCGTCGCGACGGAATCGGTTCAGCCGGTCGGCATCGCGCTCACCAATGATCGCAAGCTCGCCTTCGTGGCGCTCGGGCCCGCCAATCGGGTCGCTGTCGTCGACGCCCAGACTTTCGAGATCAAGAAATACCTGCTTGTCGGCCAGCGGGTCTGGCAGCTCGCCTTCTCCGCCGATGAACAGCGGCTCTACACGACCAACGGGGTCAGCAACGACATGTCGGTCATCGACGTGCCGGCGCTCAAGGTCACGAAGTCGGTGCCGGTCGGTCGGCTGCCCTGGGGCGTGGTGGTGGCGCCATGACGGCATGACGATGATGCCGCCGCCTTCCACCCTCGACCGGGTGTCGTCGCGACCCGCCCTTTCGGTCACCGAGGTCAGCCACGGGTTTGGGCGGCGCACGGCGCTCGATCGGGTCGGCTTCACGATCCGGCCCGGCGATTTCACGGTGCTGCTCGGCCCGAACGGTGCCGGCAAGACCACGTTGTTCTCGCTGATCACCGGTCTCTACCATTGCGGTCAAGGCCGCATCTTGGTGTTCGGCCACGATATCAGCACCGAGCCCTCGCCGGCCCTGGCGCGCATCGGCGTGGTGTTTCAGCAATCGACGCTCGACCTGGATCTGACCGTCGATCAGAACCTGTTCTATCATGCCGCCCTGCAGGGCATGGCGCGCGCCACGGCCGCGCCGCGCATCGCGGCCGAACTCGACCGGATCGGCCTCGCCGCGCGCCGCAAGGACCGGGTCCGGCTCCTATCGGGCGGCCAGCGGCGGCGGGTCGAACTCGCCCGCGCGCTGATTCACCAGCCGACCCTATTGCTGCTCGACGAACCGACGGTCGGGCTCGATATGGAAAGCCGTGGCTTCCTCCTGGAGCATGTGCGCCGGCTGTGCGGCGAGCAGCGGCTGGCGGTGCTCTGGGCGACGCATCTGATCGACGAGGCGGGTGTCGACGCGCGGGCGATCATCCTGCATGGCGGTCGGGTGCTGGCCGATGGCCCGGTACCCACGATCATCCGGGATGCCGGCGTGCCGACGCTCAAGGCGGCGTTCGATCGGCTGGTCGCCGCCGCGCCGGCTGTGGCGGGGGATCGGCCATGAGCGAGGCGCTGTCGTCGATCGGTGAAGCGGACAGGCTCGACCGGACCGCCGGGCTCGGGCCGATGCGGTATCCGCGCTGCCTCGGCGGCATCGTGCGGCGCGAGGCGTTGCGCTGGGTGCATCAGCGCAGCCGCTTCGTCTCCGCGCTCGTCCGGCCCCTGGTCTGGCTCGCGATCTTCGCCGCCGGCTTCCGGTTCGTCCTGGGCGTCTCGATCATTCCGCCCTACGAGACCTACATCCCCTACGAGGTCTATATCGCCCCGGGGCTGGTTACGATGATCCTCCTGTTCCAGGGCATGCAAAGCTCGCTCTCCATGGTCTATGACCGGGAGATGGGCAGCATGCGGCTGTTGATGGTCAGCCCCTTGCCGCGCTGGTTCCTGCTGACCGCCAAGCTGATCGCCGGCGTCATCGTCTCGATCGTCCAGGCCTATATCTTTCTGGCGATCGCCTGGTTCTGGGAAATCGAGCCCCCGATTTGGGGCTATCTCACGGTCCTGCCGGCGCTGGCCCTCGCCGGGCTGATGCTGGGGGCGCTCGGCCTCGTGCTGTCCTCCTTCATCCGCCAGTTGGAGAATTTCGCCGGCGTGATGAATTTCGTGATCTTCCCGATGTTCTTCGCCTCCTCCGCGCTCTATCCGCTCTGGCACGTCAAGGAGGCGAGCCTGACGCTCTATTGGATCTGCCAGCTCAACCCGTTCAGCCATGCCACCGAACTGATCCGCTTCGCGCTGTATGGCCGGTTCAACCTGCTCTCCATGGGCGTGGTGGCGCTGTTCCTGCTGATCTTCATGGGGCTCGCCGTCTATGGCTACGACCCCGGCCGAGGGTTGATCGCGCGGCGCGGCGGTCCGGAATGATCAAGGGAGGCTCGCTTCTGGCACTCTCGGCGTTGCTGTTCGCCGGCATCCCCCCGGCTCACGCGGCGATCCCGGGGCAGAATCCCGATTGGCCGTGCCAGCAGCGGCTCATCCCCCTGCTGACCGCCGACACCTTCTGGAACGGCCCCTTGCCGAGCGGGCAGGATTGGCGCGCCGACCCGCGCGTGGCGGCGGTCGTCTCCGAAACGGCGCCACGCGAGGTGCCGCTCCGCGAAGGGCATGCCAAGATCGCCGCCTTTGCGAAGCATCTGAAGCCGGCGGAACGCCGGACCCTGTTGCCGGTCCTCTTCATCGGCATCGTCGACGAGACCAATCGGCAACGCGGCGAGATCATCGACCGCATCGAGGAATTGACCCGGCGGCAGCGGGAGTTGGGTGATCGGGTGGCCCAGATCGCCGCCGAGCTGGGCGCTATCCCGCCCGATGCCACGGGTGAGGCCGCCGGACGCCGGGCCGAGATCGTGCAGCGCCGCGACTTCGTCATTCGTGGTTTCGAAGAGACCCAGCGCACCATGCGCTATGCCTGCGAGGTGCCGGTCGAACTCGAGGCCCGGCTCGGCGATTATGCCAGGACGCTGCAGGCGGCACCCTGACTCGTGCGATAAACCTGGCGCGTGCGATAAAAAAACCCGGTGCCCCCGGAAAAGGGGCACCGGGTTCGGCCGCCTAGGTCGCCCTAGGACGCCGCGGGGACGCCGGGCATGGGGATGAAGCCCGGCAGCCTTTTCATGGATTGCAGCCACCGCCGGATATTCGGGTAGGGGTCGAGGGGGATACCGCCCTCGCCGGCCATCGCGGTGTAGGGGAAGCAGGCGAGATCGCCGATCGTCGGATGGCCGAGTTCGAGCCATTCCCGATCGGCCAGATGCGCGTCGAGGATCTTGAACGTCGCATTGGCACGCGCCTGCAGCTTCGGCAGGTCCATATCGTAATTCAGGATCTTGACCAGCCGCGCGCCGGCCGAACTCATGACCTCGTTGCCGCCGGTCGACAGCCACTGGGCGATTTTACCCTGCGCGGCGGGATCGGTCGGCCACCAGCTTCGAGCCTTATCGTACTTTCCGGCGGCATAGATCAGAATCGCCTGGGCATCCCGCAGGCGCAATCCCTCATCTTCGAAGATCGGAATCTCGCCGAACGGATTGAGTTTCAGGTATTGATCGTTCTTGTGCTCCTTGTTGACGAAATCGACCTCATGCTTCGAATATTCGACACCTAGAATATTCAGAAGAAGTCGGATCTTATAGCAACTGCCGGATAGTTCAAAATCATAGAGCTTGATCACTTCATGTCACTCCCCATGGTGATTTTGCGGTGATTTTTCATTCGCCGGTTCTGTGAACCGCTATCGGTCGCGATGTTCTGAGCGCGCCGGTCGCGGGCGACATTACCGGTCATCGCGGCATGCACCCATGACGCCTGTCGCATTTTCAGGATGTCCGAGGCCCGAGCCAATTGTACTTTGGTACGAGACCGGACAAGCAGGATACAAGCGACAGCGCGTCTTCGTTCTTGGTGATCGCCTGCGATCTCGGTTAGTATCGCCTCTCGGAGAGCGAGCAAGGCCCGAGAGGCCAATAATGAAAAAGATCGTGATCGCCGACGATCACCCCATGATCAGGGGTGCCTTAGCACTTTCTCTGGCGGCCACTACGGCGTTCGGCAAGATCGAGGTTCTCGAGACCTCGACGCTCGACGAGTTGTTCGAGCGGCTGACCGAAAGCGGTGGGGCGGATCTCGTGCTGCTGGATCTGCGCATGCCCGGTGTGAACGGCTTCGAGGGGCTGTTGACCCTGCGTGCGCGCTTTCCGAGCACGCCGGTGGTCGTCATCTCCGCGCTCGAAGATCCGCGACTCGTCGCCGAAGCGCTGGCGCTGGGGGCGGCCGGTTTCATCCCGAAATCGACGCCCCGCCATGAGATCGTGCGGGCGCTCAACCTCGTCGCGGCCGGCGAGATCTACGCGCCGACCCATCTCATGGGATTGTCGATGCCATCGGCGACGGACCGCGTCGATGCCGAATTCGCCCAGCGCCTGTCCTCCTTGACGCCACAGCAGCGCAGGGTGCTGAAGCTCCTGGGCACCGGCAAGCTCAACAAGGAAATCGCCTACGAGCTCGATATCGCCGAGACGACGGTCAAGGCCCATGTCTCGAGCATCCTGCACAAGCTCAATGTCTATAGCCGAACCCAGGCGGTGGTCAGGGCCAGGCGGCTGCATTTGAGCAGCTTCGCCGATATCGCGGAAGTCTAGGAGGTTCCTGCTTAGACCAGCAGTTGGGTCAGCAGGGCGCGGAGCTGCGCCGGGTTCAACGGTTTGCGCAGCAGCCAGAAACCATGCTGCTTGACCAGGGCTTGGACCGTCGGCGTCTGGTTCGCCGTGATCACGATGCCGGGCACCTTCCGCCCCAGGGTTCGTCGAATCCGGCAGATCTCGGTGATCCCGGTCGTGCCGGCTTCCAGGTGATAATCGGCGATCACCAGATCCGGCGGACGGGGCAGGTGCCCCAGCAGATCGAGCGCCTCGTCGCCCGAGACGGCGACGGCGGCGGTACAGCCCCAGCCTTCGAGCATCGCCTGCATGCCGGCCAGGATCGTGCGCTGATCGTCGATCACCAGCAGCATCGGATTGGCGAGATCGCCGAGCGCCCGGCGGGTCGCAGGCTCCTTATGGCCGAGCGGCACGGTGACGGAGAAAACCGAACCGCGGCCGACGACCGAGCGGATCTCGATCGGCAGGCCGAGCGTCTTGGCTGCCCGCCTGACGATCGCCAGTCCCAGGCCGATGCCGCGATCATGCCCGGTTCCGCCGGTATCGAGCTGGCGAAACTCCTCGAAAATCTCGTCGAACTTGTCGGATGGAATACCAAGCCCGGTATCCCAGACCTCGATCTTCAAGCCATCGCCACGGCGCCGGCAGCCGAGCAGGACGTGGCCTTGCCTCGTATAGCGGATCGCGTTGGACAGAAAATTCTGGACGATGCTGCGCAGCAGCCGGATGTCGCAGCGCACGACCATGCGTGAGGGAACATGGCGGAGCGACAATCCGCGATCCAGGGCCAGCGCCTGATGCTCGGTTACCAAGGGCCCGAGCAGGCTGGCGATCGGAAAATCGACGAGCTCGGGCTGCACGGAGCCGGCATCGAGCTTCGAGATGTCGAGCAGGGCCGCGAGCAGATCCTCGACGGCGCTCAGCGAGATTTCGATATTGTTGATCAGCCCGCGATTGGGTTTGGAATGGTCGAGATCGGCCAGCGCCGACACGAACAGCCGCGTGGCATTGAGCGGCTGCAGCAGATCGTGGCTGGCGGCGGCCAGAAAGCGGGTCTTGCCGAGATTGGCCTGTTCCGCTTCGCTCTTGGCGATTTGCAACGCCTTCTCGATGTCCCGCCGGTCGGCGATCTCGTGCTTCAGCTGCGCGTTGAGGCGGGTGAGGGCGGCGGTTCGTTCGGCGACCCGCCGTTCCAGCGTCTCGTTCGCCTCCTTGATCGCCGCGTTGGCGCGGCGGCGCTCCGTGATGTCCTGCATCAGCGTGAAGAAGCCCAGGCTCTGTCGTTGGTCGCCGAGATGGGGGACGAAGCTGACATGGCCGTAGCGCGGCTCCCGCGCGCCCGATGGCGTCAGCTCGACCTCGAAATCGACCACCTCGCCGGCGAGCGCCCGATCGACGAAATCCTTGCGGCGGTGATAGAGCTCCGGCGTCAGCAGATCGCCCATCTTGCGGCCGAGGATCTGCTCGACCGGGCGATCCAGCCATTGCCGATAGGGCTCGTTGACGAATTGGTAGCGTTCCTCCGCGTCGACATAGGCGATGAGCGCCGGCATCGCATCGGTGACCAGGCGGATCCGCCGTTCGCCGTCGCGCAGCGCCTCTTCGGTGCGCTTGCGGCGGGTGATGTCGGTGAAGGTCAGGACGAAACCGCCATCGGGCATGGGATTGCGGTCGATATAAAGGATCCGGCCGCTGTGCCAAGCCTGCTCGAAACCGAGCGGCAGGATACCCTCCTCGGGATTGAGGAAGCCCTGCTGGGTGATGCCCTGATCGCCCAACGATTGATTGAAGACACACAGATCATCGAAGCGGGCGCCCGGGGCCACGCAGCGCGGCGACAGGTCGAGCAGGCGGACGAATTCATTGTTCCAGGCGACCAGGTTCAGGTGCCGGTCATACACCGCGACCCCTTGGAAGATGGTGTCGAGCGTCGCCTGCAGCAGATTGGTCTTCTGGGCGAGCTCAGCCTTGCGCTGCCGGGTCTCGGCCCGCTTCAGATTGGTGATGTCGGTATAGATGCCGACGATGCCGCCATCCTGGGTCCGCTTCTCATTGACCTGCATCCACCGCCCGTCGCTCAGCGCATGGACCGAGGGGCCATGACTGTTGGCATGCTGCTGCATCCGGCGGTTGATCCAGCCATCCGGATCGCGATAGGCGTCGAGCACGCATTTATGATGGATGGCGAGATGCACGATCTCGGCGAACAGCATGCCGCAATGGATGCGATCGGCCATGCCCGGCCAGAAGGTCAGATAGCGCTGGTTGAACAGGACCAGCCGGTCGGTGGTATCGAACAGCGCGAAGCCTTCCCTGATCGATTCGATGGCGGTGAGCAGACGCAGGCGGGCGGTCTCGGCCTGTTCCTGCGCCTTGGCCGCGTGACGATAGGTCTGTTCGAGATCCGCGAGCGTCCGTTCGAGGGCCAGCGTGCGGGCGCGGATCTGGGCCTCGAGCACGATCGCCGTCTGGAACAGGGAGAAGGCCGAACCCTGGCCGTCCATGCTGCGTTCGACCCGATCGATCAGCACCTGGTTGATCCGCTCCAGCTTGGCGACCTTGCGCTCCAGCTCGGCGATCTGCTCGGCCTGATCGGCCGGCGCGGCACTCCGTTCCAGCACGATCATCGGTCCGGCGGGGTCACGGCGCACCGATGATGACGCCGGTGAAGGTCTGGTTCACATGCATGGACATGTATTGTTCGCCATAGGTGCAGAACCCGACCACATGCTGTTCGACGAAGAGCGCCGAGACGGCGGATTTCAGTCGTCGCTGTTCGATCTCCAGATTGCGCAGCACGCAATCGCAGCCGATGATCAGGTCCGGCGGACCGACATCATGGCGCAGGCGCCGGAACAGGTCCTTGAGATCTTCCAGGATATCGACGCCCTTGGCTACCGTCAGCACGATCCCCTCGTCGATCGCGCAGAGGAAGGTCAGGCTATGGTCCGGGTTGACCTTCTGGATCGCGCGGACATGGTATTGGCCGCCGACCCGGACCATGACGGGATGGGCGGCGAAGATCTTGGGCGAGAGCGGCGTGCCCGCCAGCCCGACCAGCCGCGCATATTCCGAGGCCGCGGGCTCGGCATTGATCTCATAGACCCGGCGCTGATCGAGATCGGCGCCGGTCACCACCATCTTGCAATCGGTCGGCACGAAATGCTCGGTCTTGAAGACCGAGAAGCGCCGCCGGGTCATGATCAGCAACAGCACCGCTGCGTCGTCGATGAAGCGGCCGTCATGGAACACGTAGCACCGGCTGAAATTCATGCCATCGCCGGCCGACCCGCCGACGAGCGGCGTCCCGTTGAGCGTATTGCCGATGGCGCTCACCAACTGTTCCTCCCGCACCGACATGCCGTCGACCAGCAGCAGGGCGAAGGCCTCGCCGGGCGAGAATCGGCCATCGCTGTCGGCCGCGAGATCCGCCTGCGCCGCCATGACCAGCCGCGTCCGCTCGATCGTCGTCGCGATCTTGAAGTCCTTGAGGTCCTGGAACAGGGTCGACGCGATCGCGAAATCGCCTGACGGAAAGCCGATGCCGCTCAAGCCGCCGCTGATATAGCCGAACGGGGTGATCTCGCCCGCCGTGGTGCAGCCGAAGACATTGGTATCGCCGAAATGGTACCGGATCGCCGCGGCCAGTTCCGACAGAACATAGTGCGGCGAGCAGAAGATCAGTACGAAGGCCAGATCGGGGCCGCCGATCTGCCGATACAGCTCGCCCACCGCCGACCAGGGTTCGGCAGCGCTGGAACCGCCTCTTCGCAACTGCGTTGTCGGCATCGGTCGGTCCACCTCCGCTGACCGATCAGACGTCTTTGCCATCGGGATGGCAAGCCACCGGACGACAGCCACCGGGCATCTTGGGGCAGATCATCCACCAGCATTCAAAGGTGCCGCCCCGACGACAATGCTTCTTTAGTCGTATTGCATGCCCGGTCGAACGGCGTTCTCAATAGCGGGCACTCTGAATAATCAGAGGCTCATCGACCCGTACGCGCACCAGAATGACGTGTGGTTCGCAAAAGTTTCGACGATCAGCCCATGGAGGAAAACGCGATGACGTGGAAGACACCGACCATCATCGAAATCGCCCTCGGCGCCGAAATCAACTGCTACGCCTGCGCCGAACTGAAGTAGCCCGCTAAAGCCGGCGCGGCGGCCTTAGGGTCGCCGGCCGTCGGAGCAGCGCCATGTTCGCTGTTGTCCTCGGTGCGGCGGCCGGCGGGGGCTTCCCGCAGTGGAACTCCAACGCGCCGGCGTGCAGGCGGGCGCGCCGTGGCGATCGGGCGGCCCGACCGCTGACCCAGGCTTCCCTCGCGGTCAGCCTGGATGGGCAGTCATGGGTCTTGCTCAACGCCTCCCCGGATCTGCGACAGCAGATCGAGGCGAACCCTTGCTTGCACCCGCGCGACGGCCTGCGCTCCTCGCCGATATCCGCCATTGCCCTGACCGGTGGCGACGTCGATGCGGTCGCCGGTCTGCTGACCCTGCGGGAGCGTCAGCCCTTCACGGTCTATGGCACGCGGCGCATCCATGGCGTGCTTGACGCCAATCCGATTTTCGAGGTGCTGACCCGCGATCTGGTCGCGCGCCGGATCTTGCCGCTGGGCGAGCCGGTAACCGTGGCCGAGACGGGCGACGGCGCGCGGCGCCTGACGATCGAACTCTTCGCCGTGCCGGGCAAGGTGCCGCTCTATCTGGAGCAGCCAGGTGCGGCGCCGCCGATCGTCGAGGGGGAGGAGACGGTCGGGATCGCGGTCGATGACGGGCGTCGCCGCCTCTATTTCATCCCCGGCTGCGCCGCCGTGACCGAGACGCTTGCCCGCCGGCTCTCAGGCGCGGATCTCGTCTTCTTCGACGGAACGCTCTGGACCGATGACGAAATGATCCGGGCCGGTCTCGGCACCAAGACGGGCGCCCGGATGGGCCATATGAGCCTCGACGGTCCGCATGGCACGCTCGCCGCCTTCCGGTCCCTCGATATCGGGCGCAAGATCCTGATCCATATCAATAATTCCAATCCGATCCTGCTCAGCGACTCACCCGAACGGGCGAGGGTCGAGGCGGCGGGGTGGGAGATCGCCTATGACGGAATGGACGTGACCCTATGACGGCCAGCTTGCTCTCGCCGGACGCGCTCGAGGCCGCCTTCAGGGCGATCGGCGCCGATCGCTATCACAATCTGCATCCGTTCCATCGCCGGCTCCATGGCGGTGGTTTGAACCGGGGCCAGGTCCAGGCCTGGGCGCTCAATCGCTATTATTATCAGAGCCGGATCCCGATGAAGGATGCGAGCCTGCTGGCCCGCCTGCCGACGGCCGATCTGCGCCGGGCCTGGCGCGGCCGGCTGGAAGATCATGACGGCGGCGCGCCCGGAACCGGCGGGGTCGCGCGCTGGCTGAAGCTGGCGGAGGGGGTCGGGCTCGATCCCGCCGTCGTGGAAGCGACGACGGGCATCCTGGCCGGCACGCGCTTCGCTGTCGATGCCTATGTCGCCTTCGTGCGCGAGCGCAGCATTCTCGAAGCGATCGCCTCGTCGCTGACCGAGCTGTTCGCGCCGACGATCATCGCCGAGCGCGTCTCCGGCATGCTGGCCCATTATGCCTTCGTCACGCCCGAGACCCTGGCCTATTTCACGCCGCGCCTGACTCAGGCGCCGCGCGACGCCGATTTCGCGTTGTCCTATGTGCGCGAGCACGCGGTGACGATCGAGCAGCAGCAGGCCGTGCTCGCCGCTCTGCGTTTCAAATGCGACGTGCTCTGGTCGCAACTCGACGCGTTGCATTTCGCCTATGTCGAGCCGGGCCATATTCCGCCCGGCGCCTTCGTGCCGGAGGACCGGCGATGAGCGACCCCTCCGGCGACGGAACCGTGCCGGCGCTCGGCCGCGGGGTAAAGTTCCGCTTCGACGAGGTCCGGCAAAACTGGGTGCTGCTGGCGCCGGAGCGGCTGTTCGTGCCGGATGAACAGGCCGTGGAGATCTTGAAACTGGTCGACGGCGTCAGAAGCCTGGGCGCCATCATCGACGATCTGGCCGGCCGGTTCGCCGCGCCGCGCGATCTGGTCGCGCGCGACGTGGCGGCCATGCTGGGCGATCTGGCCGATAAGGGAGCGATCACCCTATGAGCGCGCTGGCTGTGACCTCGCTGGCACCGCCGATGGGCCTATTGGCCGAGCTTACCCATCGCTGCCCGCTGCGATGCCCGTATTGCTCGAACCCGCTGGAACTCGAACGCGGTGCCGGCGAGCTCGATACGGCGACCTGGCTGCGCGTGCTCGACGAGGCCGCCGATCTCGGCATCCTGCAGGTGCATTTTTCCGGGGGCGAGCCGACCGTCCGGCGCGATTTGCCCGATCTGGTCCGACGCGCGGCGGAGCGTCAGCTCTACAGCAACCTCATCACCTCGGGCGTCATGCTCGACGAGCGTATGCTGGGCGGTCTGGTCGAGGCCGGGCTCGATCATGTCCAATTGAGCTTCCAGGACGTCGAGACCGGCAATGCCGAGCGGATCGGCGGGATGGCCGGTGCCCAGGCGAAGAAGCGCGCGGCGGCGGCGCTCATCCAGCACGCCGGTCTGCCGCTCACCGTCAATCTCGTCATCCATCGCCAGAATATCGACCATCTGCCGGCCATGATCGCGCTCGGCGCGGAGCTGCGTGCCGAGCGGATCGAGGTCGCCCATGTGCAGTATTACGGTTGGGGACTGGTGAATCGCGACGCGCTGCTGCCGAGCCGCGCCCAGCTGGAGGCGGCGACGGCGGAGGTCGAGGCGGCGCGCGGACGCTTCAAAGGCCGCATGGTCATCGACTATGTCACGCCCGACTATTATGCCGAGCGCCCGAAAGCCTGCATGGGCGGCTGGGGACGACGCTTCATCAACATCACGCCCGCCGGCAAGGCGTTGCCTTGCCACGCGGCCGAAACCCTGCCGGGCCTCACCTTTCCCTCGGTTCGGGAAGCGAGCCTGGCCGCCATCTGGCGGGACGCGCCGGCCTTCGAACGGTATCGCGGCACCGACTGGATGGTCGAGCCCTGCAGGAGCTGCGACCGGCGCGAGATCGACTGGGGCGGCTGCCGCTGCCAGGCCCTCGCCCTGACCGGCGATGCCGCCAACGCCGATCCCGCCTGCGCCCTCTCGCCCCATCACGGGGCCATGCGGGCGGCGATCGCGGCGGCCGATCGCGCCACGGCGCCGGGCTTCGTCTATCGCCGGATCGGGGCCGCGCCGACGGTCGAGGCATGACGCGGCGCCAGTTCACGGCGCTCATCGGGATCTGGCTGGCCAGGACCGGTGCCGCCGATGCCGCGCCGCCGCCCTCGACGGCAACTCCCTTCTCGATGACCGAAGTCGCGCCGGGCATCTTCGTGCGTCAGGGCGTTCACCAGGACGCGACGGCGGAAAATGACGATGCCATCGCCAATATCGGCTTCATCGTCGGGCCGGCGACCGTCGCGGTGATCGATCCGGGTGGCAGTCTCGATGACGGCGCCCGGTTGCGCGCCACGGTCCAGGCCACGACCGATCGGCCGATCCGCTATGTCGTGATGACCCATGCCCATCCCGATCACATCTTCGGCGATGTCGCCTTCGTGCCGGATCATCCGGTCTTCGTCGGCCATGCCCGCCTGGCCGGCGCGCTGGCCGATCGCGGCGACTATTATCGCCGGCGGCTGGTCGAGATTCTGGGGGCCGACCGGGCCGGGGATTACGAGGTGCCGACCCTGCTGGTCGCCGACAGGGCCCAGCTCGATCTCGGCGGCCGCATCCTCGATCTGCAGGCCCATGGCGCCGCCCATACCGACAACGACCTGACCGTCCTGGATCGGCGGACAGCGACGTTGTGGGCGGCGGATCTGCTGTTCGTCGACCGGATTCCGGCGATCGATGGCAGTCTGTCCGGTTGGCTGAAGGCGCTCGACGGGCTGAAGGCGCTGCCGGCGACCCGCGCGGTGCCGGGCCATGGGCCGCCGATCGTGCCCTGGCCGGCGGCGGCCGCGGATGAGGAGCGCTATTTCCAGACGCTCGCCTCGGAGATCCGCGCGCTCATCGCCAAGGGGGACGATATCGAGACCGCCGTCACCGGGGTCGGGCTTGGCGAGCGGGGCAAGTGGCTGCTGTTCGACGATTACAACGGGCGCAACGTGACGGCCGCGTTCAAGGAGCTGGAGTGGGAATAGCAGGCGGGCGGGGATAGCTGGGAGGATGCGCGCATGAGACGGATCGTCTTGCTTCTCGTTCTGTCGATGCTTGGCTGGACAGCGGCGCCGGCCCGGGCCGAGGAGGATGACGCGGCCCGCCAGGCCCGCTGGCAGGACCTTCGCCATGCCGTGTTCGGCGACCGCCAGGTCGAAGAGGGCGCCGGCATCATCACCCTCGATGCGCCGCCGCGCGCGCTCGATGCCGCCCTCGTGCCGATCGCCATCGATCTCGTGGGGCCGGCCAAGGTGACGGCGGTCTATCTGGTGATCGACGAGAATCCGTCGCCGTTGGCTGGTACCGTTCATTTCGGCCCGGCCGCCGACACGCGGGAACTCCGCCTGCGGGTCCGGGTCGATGCCTATACGCTGATGCACGCGGTGGCGGAGACCGAGGATGGGCGTCTGTTCGTCGCCGAGACATTCGTGAAGGCGGCCGGCGGCTGCTCGGCGCCCTCGACCAAGGATCAGAAGCTGGCGCTCGAACGATTGGGCCAAATGAAGCTCAAACCCGTGGGCGAGGCGTCGGCAAACAAGAGCGGCGAGACGATGCAGTTGCTGATCAGCCATCCCAATTCCAACGGGATGCAGATGGATCAGCTCACCCGGAACTATACGCCGGCCCGCTTCATCCAGGACATCAGGGTGACGCGCGGCGCCGCGCTCGTCTTCGATCTGGAGGCGGATATCTCGCTGAGCGAAGATCCGGCGATCACCTTCGGGCTGCTTGGCAAGGCTCCCGGACCGCTCGCGGTCGAGGTCCATGACAGCGCCAACGCCACCTTCAAGCAGAGTTTCGAACTGCCGGGCAAGGGAAGCTGATGGCGGCCGAGCCCCGGTTATCTACAGCGCAGATTTACTTCGGCCTGGGCGCGCCGCAGCTTCTCGGTCTCTTCCCTGGCGACCGGTGTGTCGCGGAACAGCGCGCCGCGCTCGCCCAGACCGCCCTGCTGCATGCGCAGGATCGTATCGGCCTTTTCGTAATCGTCGTAGGGCATGAAGTCGGCGATCGTATCGATGCCGCAGGCGCATTTGTCGAGCAGTTCGCGCTTGAAGCCGTTGGCGGCGAGGCAGCCGATGACGTAATCCGCCCGGGCGGCGGTCGGGTAGTCGTTCCTCTTATGATGCGTGGGCTCGGCCCGGGCCGGCACGGTGAAGGTCAGGGCGGCGATCAGGGCGACGCGAAGCGCCGGGCGATACGTCATGGTGTTTCTCCGACAAACGTGAGCCGCTCGGTCCAGGCCGGGGCACCGGCGGCCGGGTCGGCCGGCACCTCGGTGCCGAGTTCGGCCAATTGCCCGGGGACCTGGTCGGACAGGACGAAATCGTAGGTCTTGCCCTGGACGGTCGGCAGATGATCGAAGCGATGGTCGTCGGCGAAGGGCTTCAGGGTGACGCGGTGGGCCGGGATGCGCTTGCCGTCGAACTGGATCTCGGTCTCGGACAGTTCGGCCCGATCGATGAAGGCCGTGCGGATGCGATTGCGAAAATAAGCCGCGGCGATGCCGACCTGGTCCTTCATCTCGCCGACGTCATGCTCGAGGAAAACCATGAGCAGTGGGTTGCCGGAAAAATCATCGACCGCCGGAAAGAAGGCATGATGGGTACCGGTCAGGAAGTCGAAACTGACGTATTTCGTCCCGTTCGGATGGATCTCGTCGATATGGACCGAGACCTGGTCGGCGAAGGCGGCCGGGCCGGTTTGCTCGAACCGGTAATTGAGCGTTTCCGGATGACCGATATTGCTGAGATGCGGCGTTTCGAACAGCGCGGCCTGGGCGGGACTGAGAGGGGGCGGACCGGTCGGCGCCTCGGCCTGGGCGATGGACGAACCCAGGGGCAGGACCAAGATCATCAAGGATGCCAGGCCGGCCCGGACCCACGAGGATCGTCCGGGCAGTCGACGAAGGAGGGAAGCGTGATCGAACTGGTGCTCGTCTATTGCATGGTCGCCGATCCCAAGAATTGCCTGGAGCGGCGGCCGGTCTTCGAGGATCCGCTGACCGCGGCCAGTTGCGTGATGAATGCCCAGCGGATGGCGATCGAGTATGTGCGCGACCATCCGGCCTGGCAGCTCGCCGGTTGGCGCTGCGAGAAGGACAAGCCGTCGGAGCTGCCGTCCTGAGCGCCGATCCCCCATGAACCGGTCGCTCAATAGAGCACGACCGACCGGATGGATTCACCCCTTGCCATCAGGTCGAAGCCGTCATTGATCTTGTCGAGCGGCATCGTGTGGGTGATCAGGTCGTCGATATTGATCTTCTTGTCCATGTACCAGTCGACGATCTTCGGCACGGCGGTGCGGCCCCTGGCGCCGCCGAAGGCCGAGCCCATCCAGACGCGGCCGGTGACGAGCTGGAACGGCCGGGTCGAGATCTCCTGGCCGGCGCCGGCGACGCCGATCACCACCGAGACGCCCCAGCCCTTGTGGCAGCATTCCAGCGCCTGGCGCATCAGGGTCGTATTGCCCACGCATTCGAAGCTGTAATCGGCACCGCCCTTGGTCAGTTCGACCAGATGGCCGACCAGATCGCCCTGCACCTGCTTCGGGTTGACGAAATGGGTCATGCCGAATTTCCGGGCTAGGTCTTCCCGCGCAGGGTTCACATCGACGCCGACGATCATGTCGGCCCCGGCGAGCCGCGCGCCCTGGACGACATTGAGACCGATGCCGCCCAGCCCGAACACCACCACCTTGGCCCCCACTTCGACTTTGGCGGTGAAGAGCACCGCGCCGATGCCGGTGGTGACGCCGCAGCCGATATAGCAGACCTTGTCGAACGGCGCGTCGGGCCGGATCTTGGCCAGCGAGATCTCCGGCAGAACCGTGTAGTTGGCGAAGGTCGAGCAGCCCATGTAGTGATGAATGGGATTGCCGCCGATCGAGAAGCGGCTGGTGCCGTCGGGCATCAGGCCCTGGCCTTGCGTCGTGCGGATCTTCTGGCAGAGGTTGGTCTTCCGGCTGAGGCAATACTCGCACTCGCGGCATTCCGGGGTATAGAGCGGGATGACGTGGTCACCCTTCTTGAGCGAGGCCACGCCCGGCCCGACATCGACCACGATGCCGGCGCCCTCGTGACCGAGAATGGCCGGAAACAGCCCTTCGGGATCCGCCCCCGACAGCGTGAATTTGTCGGTATGGCAGAGCCCGGTCGCCTTCACCTCGACCAGGACCTCGCCCGCGCGCGGGCCCTCCAACTGAACCGTCTCAATGCTCAAGGGCTTGCCCGCCTCGAAGGCCACCGCCGCGCGCACGTCCATCGTTCGTGATCCTTGCCGTTGCTGTTCCGCGGAGAGGCCGCTCATATCGGCGACGTCGTCTGGTCGAGACATTTGACCGTCGATCGATCCCGCCGCGCAAGAGACGGCACGGCCACCGCCGCCGGCTTTTCGCTGCTGCGCGAAGAACTCCGCTGCGGCGCGGTAAGAATTTGATATTCAATCCAAATATCGGATCGGATGAGATGCTGCGCGGGCTTCGACAAGAAATCGGCGACTGAAGTACAGGACTAAAGTCTCATCGGTGGAAACCGGCGGCGGCATTGACCACCGCCCCCCTCCGCGCAATCGTCACTTCCGGCTAGCGAGCATTGCATCGCAAGAAATGGCCGTGCGCTCCAACGGCTTCTGAAAAAAGCCGGTCAGGCGACGACAAGATTGGGAGGAAACCGTGAAACTGAGATATCTTTCAGTGTTGGCCTGCTCTGCGCTTGTCTTCGCGGGGGCGGCCTTCGCCAATGACGGACTGCTGAAGTCACAGCAGGACGCCAATCAATGGGTCATGCCGACCGGCGACTATAGCAATCATCGCTATAGCACCCTGAAGCAGATCAACGCGTCGAACGTCAAGGAATTGCACCCGGTCTGGAGCTTCTCGACCGGCGTGCTGCGTGGCCATGAGGGCGGCCCGCTCATCATCGGCGACACGATGTATGTGCATACGCCGTTTCCGAACAAGGTCTTCGCGTTAGACCTCAACGAAAGCGGCAAGATCATCTGGCAATACGAGCCGAAGCAGGACCCGAACGTCATTCCGGTCATGTGCTGCGATACCGTCAATCGAGGCGTCGCCTATGGCGACGGCAAGATCATCCTCAACCAGGCCGACGCCACCGTCGTGGCGCTTGATGCCAAGACCGGCAAGGAGCTGTGGAAGGCCGTCAACGGCGACCCGACGAAGGGCGAAACCATGACGGCGGCGCCGATGATCGTGAAGGACAAGGTGCTGGTCGGGATCAGCGGGGGCGAATTCGGCGTCCAGGGCCGTCTGACGGCGCTCAATCTCAAGGATGGTACGGTCGCCTGGAAGGCCTACTCGGTCGGGCCGGACGATCAGATCCTGTTCGACCCGCAAAAGACCACCAACATGGGCAAGCCGGTCGGCAAGGATTCATCGATCAGCACATGGCAGGGTGATCAATGGAAGACCGGCGGCGGTGCCACCTGGGGTTGGTATTCCTACGATCCGACGCTGAACCTGATCTATTACGGCTCGGGCAATCCCAGCACCTGGAACCCGGCGCAGCGGCCCGGCGACAATAAATGGTCGATGACCATCTTCGCGCGCGATCCGGATACGGGCGTCGCCAAATGGGTCTATCAGATGACGCCCCATGACGAGTGGGATTACGACGGCATCAACGAGATGATCCTGGCGGATATCCCGGTGAAGGGGACGCCGACCAAGGCGCTCGTGCATTTCGACCGGAACGGCTTCGCCTATACCCTGAATCGGGAGACGGGCGAATTGCTGGTCGCCGAAAAATATGACCCGGCGGTCAATTGGGCGACCCATATCGACATGAAGACCGGCCGGCCCGACGTCGTGCCGCAATACAGCACGAACGCGCAGGGCGAGGACAAGAATACCAAGGGCGTCTGCCCGGCGGCTCTCGGGTCGAAGGACCAGCAGCCGGCCTCCTTCTCGCCCCAGACCGGCTTGTTCTACGTGCCGACCAACCATGTCTGCATGGATTACGAGCCGTTCAAGGTATCCTACACCGCCGGGCAGCCCTATGTCGGCGCGACCCTGTCGATGTTCCCGCCCAAGGGCGAGACCAATCTCGGCAATTTCATCGCCTTCGACGCCGGCAAGGGCAAGGTCGTCTGGACCGATAAGGAGCCCTTCTCGGTCTGGTCCGGTGCGCTCACCACCGCGGGGGACATCGCCTTCTACGGCACGCTCGAAGGCTATCTGAAGGCGGTCGATCTCAAGACCGGCAAGGAGCTCTATAAGTACAAGACCCCCTCGGGCATCATCGGCAACGTCACGACCTATACGCACAAGGGCAAGCAATATATCGCCGTGCTCTCGGGCGTGGGCGGCTGGGCCGGCATCGGCATGGCGGCGGGCCTCGCCGGCGACACCGATGGGTTGGGGGCGGTCGGTGCCTACCGGCAATTGTCGAACTATACCCAGCTCGGCGGCGTGCTGACCGTGTTCGCCGTTCCCTGACGTTATCGACGTCGAACCGGCACGGCCGTTCCGTTCCCACGACAGACCGTGGATCGGAACGGCCGCTTCCCGCCGGTGCCTATCCTTCCGTCAAATGTCCGCGCCGATGCAGCCTGCCGAACCCTCGCCAATCTTGGGCGGCGGCGGGGCCGGCGAAGGGAGTCTCTTAATGGGTAAAGGCCTGCTGCCAGCCGCGACGGCCCTCCTGGTCCTCATCATCACCGCATCGACCGTCTTCCCCAGGGCAGCGCGCGCCGCGGACGATCCAAAGCCCTATAAGATCGACAATGGCAGGGTCGATCAGGGCACCTATAACGGCTACCGCCGTTACGGCGAATCCTGCATGCGCTGTCACGGGCCCGATGGCGCCGGCAGTTCCTATGCGCCGAACCTGGCGGAGTCCCTGAAGCAGCTCGACCACGACCACTTCGCCGAGGTGGTGATCAATGGCCGCAAGAACGTGACCACGTCGAACAACAATGTCATGCCGGCCTTCGGGACGAGCGAGGACGTGGTCAATTATCTCGACGATATCTACGCCTATCTGAAGGCCCGGTCCGACGGCGCTCTCGGTCGCGGCCGGCCGAAACGGGTCGGCGATGACTAGGAGGGGCTCGCTGTCTGGTCTCATAGGCCTGCCCGGTCTCATAGGCCTGGCCGCTCTCCTTGGTCTGGCCATTCTCATTAGTCTACCCGGAACCGCGACGGCGCAGACCGTGGAACTGGTGTCGCGGACCGAGCTCAGGGTCTGTGCCGACCCGCATGATCTGCCCTTCTCCAACGACAAGGGCGAAGGCTTCGAGAACAAGATCGCCGAGATCATCGGGCAGGAATTGAAGCTGCCGGTCAGCTATCTCTGGTTTCCCCAGATCGTCGGCTTCGTGCGCAACACGCTGCGCGCGCGGCAATGCGATCTGGTGATGGGAACCGTCAGCGGCGACGGCATCATGGACAATACCAACGCCTATTATCATACCGGCTACATGATCGTGACGCGCGCCGACGCGGATATCCGGGCGACCGGGCTCGGCGACCCGGCGCTCGCCGACAAGCGGATCGGCTTGGTCGCGGCCACGCCGCCGACCGATCTGCTGCTGCGCCACGGGCTGATGCCCCATGTCACGTCCTACGCGCTCGCCGTCGATACGCGCTATGACTCGCCGGCCCGCGCGATGATCCAGGACATCCTCGACAAGAAGATCGATGTCGGCCTGCTCTGGGGGCCGATCGCCGGCTATTACATCAAGCATGATGCCCTGCCGCTCAAGGCGGCGTTCATCGAGGGCGAGCCGAATTCGACCAGGCTCGATTTTCGGATCGCCATGGGCGTGCGGGCGGGCGAGCCGGAGTGGCGTCACCGCATCAACGGCGCGCTGGACAAGCATCAGGCCGATATCGTCCGGATCCTCGAGGAGTACGGCATACCGCTGCTCGACGAGCAGGGGCGCCCGGTCGTCGGCGCGGTGCAATGAAGTGCGCGGCTCCCTGCATGATCGCCCGCATAATGATCGCCCGTATAATGATCGCCGGCCTAGTGGCACTGGGTTCGCCCTCTCTCGCCGCGACGGTCCCCGAACCCTCGGGTTATCGTCTCGACGATTACCGGGCGCCGGTCCCGGCGACGGTCGAGGGCGGAACGGTCATCCATACCAAGGGATTGCAGGCCCTGATCGGCCGGCGCCACGTCGTGTTGATCGATGTGCTGCCGGCGCCGCGCCGGCCGGAGGGCATGCGGCCGGACCAGCCGTGGCTGCCGGTCCCGCGTCGGGACATACCGGGCAGTCTGTGGCTGCCCGATGTCGGCCGGGGTGCGCTCGCCCCCGAACTCGCTCGATGGTTCCAGGAAAGCCTGGCCCGGGCGACGGCGGAGGACAAGAACCGCATCCTGGTTTTCTATTGCCTCAGCCAATGCTGGATGAGCTGGAACGCGACCAAGCGGGCGGCGCGCTGGGGGTATCGCCACGTCTATTGGTATCCCGACGGCAGCGATGGCTGGGCGAAGGCCGGCTTGCCCGTGGCGGAGATACGGCCCGAACCATACCCGGATCAATCAAGACCGTAGGGAGCAAGCGCGAGGAATGAGGATGCTCAGGATGGGTTTCGTGGCCGCGACCGCGGCGATCTTCACGATGGGTTCCGCCCTGGCTCAGGAGGGCGATCCCGACGCGGGCAAGGAGATCTTCAAGAAATGCGCGCTCTGCCACGCGCCGGATGCCGGTGTGAACAAGATCGGACCGAGCCTGCACGGCATCGTCGGGCGCCATTCCGGCAGCATCGAGAATTTCAGCTATTCGGTGGCGATGAAGGCGTTCGACAAGACATGGGACGAGCCGCAGCTCAATACCTACCTGACCGACCCACGCGCCGTCGTGCCCGGCACCAAGATGATCTTCCCGGGCCTCAAGGACGAGAAGGACCGGCAGAACGTCATCGCCTATCTCTCGACCCTCAAATGACCCCGGTACCGCGATCAATGCACATCTTCTCGTCGGCGAGGCTCAGGATGCCTTCGACGCGCGGAGTATTTCCCCCGCCATGATGTCCTTCCCGCGGAACTGTTGATCTTCACGGGGCGAGGACAGCGGTCGCAGCAATGCGACGCGGCAGCCTGGCACGGCGTCTTCGATGGTCAAGCTCATGCCGTGCAGCCTCGCGACGGCGGCGACCAGGCTCAGGCCGAGGCCATTGCCGGGTGTGTGCCGGCTTTTCTCCGAGCGGTGGAAGCGGCGCAGCACCGCCTCGCGCTCACCGGCGCCGATGCCGATGCCGGTATCCGTCACGCTCACGCCGAGACCGTCGGGCCGATGCGTCACGTCGACCGCTATCCTGCCGCGCGGGGGCGTGAATTTGATGGCGTTGTCGACGAGATTGCCGATCGCCTCGAACAGCAGGCTGGAATCGCCGTTCATCGCGAAGGGCGGCGCGCCGGCGCAGGCAAAGCTCAGTACGATGTCCTTTTCGTCGGCCAGCGGTTCGTAGAACTCCGTGACGTCGCGTGCCACGGTTTCCAGGTCGACTATGGAAAATCCGGCGTGCCGGGCGCCGTCCTCCACCTCGGCGATACGCAGCAGAGCGGAAAACGTCTTGAGCACGCTTCGCATCTCGACGATGGCGTCATCGATCGCGGTGGCATATTCGTCGGTCGAGCTGGCGCGCCGTCTCGCCCGCTCCAACCCGGCCAGCATCCGGGTCAACGGCGTGCGCAGGTCGTGCGCGATGCCGTCGCACACGCCCTTCACATCCTGCATCAGCCGTTCGATGTCATCGAGCATGCCGTTGACGACATGCGCCAGCCGGTCGAGGTCGCCGGACGTGCCGTGCGAGGGCAGGCGGCGCGACAGGTCGCCGCTGACGATGCGCTGAATGGCCAGAGCCACCGCGTCGAACCGTCTCACCGTTCCGGCCCCGACGATCAGCGCGCCCGCCAGGCCAAGCGTCATGGTCAGTACCCCGCACCAGAGCGCGGCGTTGACAAAGGCTTCGTCGAATTCCCGCGTCTCGTACATGTTCTGGGCCACCAGGACGAGCTCGCCGCCCTGCAGCCGATGCGCGATGCCGCGAAAGCGCGTCCGGCCGTTTTCCACGGGAACTCGGAAATCGAACGGCTGGTCATAGACCGGGATGCGCGTTGGCATCGGCAGCGGATCGCCGGCCAGATGCTGGCCTCGACCGTCGTAGAGCGCGAAGACATGATCCCGATCCGGATTGGCCACGAGATGCGCATCGAAGCGGCGCACGATCTCGGGCACTCGCACCTGGGGTTCCGGCGCTTCGCGGATCAGCCAGGTATCCACATGCAGCAGAAGAAATTGCTGTGTTCGCAGATACAGGAAGCCGAACAGGACCGCCGAGGAGATGCCGAAAAGGGCCAGAAACAGCAGCGCCAAGCGGAAGCTGCTGGTGCGCGGTAGGTCAATCAGGCGCATGAAGGACATAGCCCGAGCCGCGCACGGTGTGGATCAGCGGCGCCGTGCCCGGCAGCTCGATCTTGCGGCGCAGCTTGCCGACATGCACGTCGATGACATTGGTCGGCTCGTCGTAGTGGTAGTGCCAGACCTCTTCGAACATCATGGTGCGCGTCACCACCTGACCGGCGTGACGCATCAAATATTCCAGGAGCCTGTATTCGCGCGGCAGCAAGTCGATCGGCTGACCCGACCGCCGCACCGTCCGCGTCAACAGGTCCATCTCCAGAGTGCCGACGCGCAGCACCACTTCGCGCTGCGGACCGGCTCGGCGGCGCACCAGCACGTCGAGCCGCGCGGTCAATTCCAGGAATTCGAAGGGCTTGATCAGATAATCGTCGCCGCCGGCCTTCAGCCCGCGCACCCGCTCATCCACACCCGACAGCGCGCTGAGTACCAGCACCGGCACCTCGTTGCCGGTGGCTCGCAAGGTCGTCAAGACGCCCAGGCCGTCCAGCCCGTCTGGCAGCATGCGGTCCAGCACGACCGCCTCGAAGCTCTCGGTCGCGGCCTTCAGCAGCCCTTCGCGGCCCGTGCCCGCGCATTCCACCTGATACCCATGGTCGCCCAACGCGGCGGCGATCTCAGCCGCCGTCTGCGCGTCGTCCTCGATGACAAGCACCCTGGTCATATCCCCCCGTCCTCTCACGGTGCCCGGATCTCACGACGCCCGGATCTTACGACGCCCTGACCGGCACATTGGCGGGTCTGTCATGCCGTTGTCCGGATATTCTGGCCCGGCGACAATGGTTGCGCATTCGGAGTATAGCCACGTCATGCGAAAGAGCGGCTTCGCCCGAACATGAAACACAATTCATCAAACGGAAAAGCCCATGCGCCTCCTGCTGGTCGAAGACGATGACCGGACGGCATCCTACCTGGTCCGCGGGCTCGCGGAGAGCGGCCATGTCGTCGACCGGACCATGGACGGCGAAACCGGCCTGGCGATGGCGCTGGAGGGCATCTATGACGCCCTGATCGTCGACCGCCGCCTGTCCGTCTTGGATGGGCCCGCCTTGGACGGGCCCGCGCTGGACGGGATCGCCTTGGTGCGGCGCCTCCGCGCGACCGACCAGGCGACGCCGGTTCTGATGCTCAGCGCCATCGCCGGCATGCTCGACCGGGTGGAAGGCATGCAGGCGGGTTGCGACGATTACTTGGCCAAGCCCTACGCCTTCGCCGAGCTGCTGGCGCGGCTGGAGGCGCTGGCACGCCGCGCCGATCGGGCGCGGCGTCGTTCCGCTCTGCAGGTCGGCGACCTGGCGCTGGATCCCGCCGGCCGCCGAGCGCTGCGGGCCGGCAAGGAAATCCGCCTGCAGCATCGGGAATACCTGCTGCTGGAAATGTTGATGCGTCATGCCGGTCAGGTCGTCACGCGCTCGATGCTGCTGGAAGCGGCATGGGATTACGATTTCGAGCCGCGCGGCAACATCATCGACATGCATATCCACCGGCTGCGGCGGAAGATCGATCAGGGCCATGCGCGGAAGCTGATCCAGACCGTGCGCGGCGGTGGCTACACGATCCGTGTGGACCCTCAGGCGACGCCCTGAGAGGCGACCTTAAAGTCCATTTCATGTTTGGGCGAAGCCGCGCCCATCGGCGCCTGTGCAGTTAACTCATCCATGCCGCACGCCGAAGCACCCCTGCGATCCGTCAAACAGCCCGCCAAGCATCGCCCACGAGGCAAGACCGGGCTTGTCCTGGCTCTGTGCCTGGTATCGGCCGGCTGCTCGCTGGTCCCGGACTACCAACGCCCGCAAGCCGATGCGGCCGCCGCCTGGAGCACCGCCGTGGGGGACGGGACGGGCGCGGTCCCGGTGAGCGGCGCCTGGTGGCGAAGCTTCGGCAGCCCGGAGCTGGACGAGCTGATGCAGCGGAGCTTGTCCGGCAACTTCACCCTGCGGGCGGCCGTCGCGCGCATCGACGAGGCGCAGGGCACGGCGGAGGTGAACGCGGCGGCGCTGTTCCCGTCCATCACTGTCGCCGGGACGCAGGATCAAAAGAACGGCGTCAAGAATACCGGCACCCATCAATTGCTCGCCCAGGCCAGCTACGAGCTGGATTTCTGGGGCAAGAACCGTGCCGCCGCGGCATCCGGCACCGCCCTCGCGCATGCCTCGGCGTTCGACGCCGACACCGTGGCCATGACGCTATCGGCATCGCTCGTCGACACGTATTTTCAGATCCTCTCGCTCAATGAACGCGTTCGGCTGGCGCGGCAGATCGCCGATGATGCCCGGCATGTGCTGGCCCTGGTGCAGGTGCAGCAGCAAGCCGGCACGGCGACGGAGCTGCAGGTGGAGCAGCAACGCGCCGCCGTCGCCACCTTCGATGGGGCCGTGCCGCCGTTGTTGCAGCAAGCGGATCAGGCCCTGCACCTGCTGGCGGTGTTGACCGGCCAGGCGCCGGAGGGGTTCGCGATTGCCGCCAGCGATCTGCATGGCTTGGCGCGGCCTGGCGTGCTGCCCGATCTGCCCACCGCCCTGCTGGAGCGGCGGCCGGACATCCGCGCGGCCGAAGCGCGCCTGATTTCCGCCAATTTCGATATCGGCGTGGCGCGCGCGGCGTTCTTTCCCAGCGTCTCCCTCAATGCCGGCGTCGGTATCGGGGCGAAGCAGGCGTCCCATTTCTTCCCGCCCTCGGCGGTGACGGATCTGGGCTTCAGCCTGTTGCAACCGTTGTTTCAGGGTGGCCAGTTGGAGGGACAGTTGCGCTTTGACCGCGCCCGTCAGGTGGAGATGGTGGCGACCTATCGGCAGACCGTGATCGCCGCCTTCCAGGATGTGGAGGATATGCTGAGTACGCTGGCGCATGTGCGCGATCAGGAGGAGATAGAAATCGTCGCGCAGACGGCGGCGAGCAGGGCCGCGAGCCTGGCGGAGCTGCAATACCGCCTGGGCAGTGCCGACTACCTGACCGTGCTGACCACGGAACAGGCGCTGTATCAAGCGCAGGACGCCTTGCTGCAGGTGCGGCTGCAGCGGCTGCAGGCGATCGTCGGCCTGTTCCGGGCGCTCGGCGGCGGCTTCGACGCCGACGCCGGTCCGGCGGTGGTCCAGGTCAGCGCTCCGCAGGGCGCCCGTCCCCAATCCGCGCCCCAATCCGCCGCCCCATCCGCGCCCATGCCCATGCCCGCAACGCCGTCCGGAGGTTGATGTGAGCGAATCCGTGAAGAGGGACATCGAGATCCGCCGCCCTGGCCCCACCTCCACCGGGAAAGCGCTGGTGCGCATGGCCCTCGCCATCGTCGTGCTGGGAGGCGGCGTCGCGGCGCTGAATTGGGGATTGTCGTCGAGAAAAGCGCCGTCCGCGGCGGCACCCGGCGCGGCATCGGTGCCGGTGATCGCCGGCGCGGCCACCATGCGCGACTTGCCCGTCTGGCTTTCCGGGATCGGCACCGTCACGCCGCTGAACGCGGTGGATGTCAAGGTGCGGGTCGACGGCCAGTTGCAAAGCGTCGCCTTCACGGAGGGGCAGGAGGTCGCCGCCGGCCAGCTTTTGGCGCAGATCGATGCACGGCCGTACCAGGCGTCGCTGGCGCAGGCGCAGGCGAACCGGCAACGCGACCTGGCGCAGTTCGCCAATGCCCAGCAGGAGGTCGCGCGCGCCAGCAAGCTGATGAATGCGGGCGCCGGCACGTCGCAGAACTTCGACACGATGAAGGCGCAGCAAGCGGCATTGCAGGCGACGCTCGACGCGGATCAGGCCGCGATCGATTCGGCGCGGCTGAATCTGGAGTTCACGCGCATCGTCTCGCCTCTGGCGGGCCGCGTGGGATTACGCCAAATCGATCCGGGCAGCATCGTGCATGCCAGCGACGCCGCCGGCCTCGTCACGATAACCGAGATGGCTCCCATCGCGGTGCTGTTCTCCCTGCCGCAGGACGAGCTGGCGGCGGTGGCGGAGGGGCAGCGTGACGGGGCGCTGCCGGTGGCGGTGGATACGCGCGATGGCGCCAAGCACATCGCCGACGGCCAGCTTGTATTCATCAACAGCTCGGTGGATCAGACCAACGGCCAAATCCAGCTGAAGGCGGTCTTCGATAATCCCGACCGCGCCCTGTGGCCGGGCGAGTTCGTTTCCGCGCGCGTGCTGGTTCGCACCGACCGCGACGCCACCGTGGTGCCCGCCCAGGCGGTGCAGACTGGTCAGAACGGCCTCTATGTCTATGCGCTCAAGCCCGACGACACCGTCGCCCCGCAGCCGGTGACGACCGGCCCGACGGTGACCGGCTTCACCGAAATCCGCTCCGGCCTGGCGCCGGGGCAACGGGTGGTGCTGGACGGGCAGTCCCGCCTCGCCCCCGGGACCCATGTGACGATCGCCCCCGATGCCCCTCCCAGTGCCACTCCCGTGCCGGGAGCCCCGTCATGAGCATTTCCAGGCCGTTCATCTATCGGCGCATCGGCACCTGCCTGCTGGCGGTCGGCGTGGTTTTGGTGGGGTTGGTGGCCTATCAGGGCTTGCCGGTATCGGCCCTGCCGCAGGTCGATTATCCGACCATCCAGGTGCAGGCCCAGCTGCCGGGGGCCAGCGCGCAGACCATGGCGACCTCGGTCGCGACGCCCTTGGAACGGTCGTTCTCCAGTATCCCCAATGTGACGCAGATGACCTCGTCCAGCTCGCTGGGCGTCACCTCCATCGTTCTGCAATTCGACCTGAACCGCAACATCGACGGCGCCGCGCAGGACGTGCAGACGCAGATCAACGCGTCGTCCGGGCTGCTCCCCAAGAACATGCCGAACCCGCCCAGCTACAACAAGGTGAACCCGGCCAATGCCTCGATCATCTCGCTGGCATTGACCTCGCCGACCCTGCCGCTGACCGAGCTGGACCGCTACGCCGAGGACTTCATCGCGCAGCCGATCGCGCAGCTCCCTGGCGTCGGCATCGTGGATTACCACGGACAGCAGCGGCCGGCGGTGCGCGTGCGCGTCGATCCGGAAAAGCTGGCCGGGCTTGGACTGACCCTGGAGGATGTTCGCTCCGCGATCGGCAGCTCTACCATCGATGCGCCGAAAGGCACCTTGAACGGCCCGCACCAGGCGGTGGTGCTGAACGCCACCGACCAGCTTCTGAGCGCGGATGCCTATCGGTCCATGGTGATCGCCTACCGCGGCAACGCGCCGATCCGCCTGCAGGATGTCGGCACCGTGGTCGATGCGCCGGAGGATATGTACGAAGCCGCGTGGTTTCAGGGGCAGCGCGCGATCATCGTCGACGTGGCGCAGCAGCCGGGGTCCAACGTCGTCTCGACCATCCAGGCGATCAAGGACAAGCTGCCGTCCCTGGCTGCTTCCCTGCCGGCGGCGGCGGAGCTGCATATCGTGGGCGACCGCACGCAGACGATCCACGCGGCGATCAGCGACGTGCAGCTCACCATGATCATCACGATCGCGCTGGTGGTCATGGTGATCTTCGTGTTCCTGCGGAATTTCTGGGCGACGCTGATCCCCAGCCTGACGATCCCGCTCTCGCTGATCGCGACCTTCGCGGCGATGTACGCGCTCGGCTACAGCCTGGACAACCTGTCGCTGATGGGGCTGACCATCGCCGTCGGCTTCGTGGTGGACGACGCGATCGTGGTGATCGAGAACGTCATCCGCCACATGGAAGCGGGCAAGCCGCGGCTGGAAGCGGCGCTGGAAGGGGCCCGCGAGGTCGGCTTCACCATCGTCTCGATGACCGTATCGCTGATCGCCATCTTCATCCCCATCCTGCTGATGGGCGGTCTTGTCGGGCGGCTGTTCCGCGAATTCGCCATCACCATCAGCATCGCCATCATCATGTCGGGAATCATCTCGCTGACCGTGACGCCGATGCTGTGTGCCTGGCTGATCCAACACGATTCCGACCGCCAGCCGAGCCGGCTGTATCAATGGTCGGAGCGGCAGTTCGAGAGCATCACCGCCGGATATGGCCGGCTGCTCGACAGGGTGCTGCGCTATCAGAAGCTGACGCTGATGGTGATGGTGGCGACGATCGGCCTGACCGGATGGCTGTTCGTGACGGTGCCGAAGGGCTTCTTCCCGCAGGTCGATACGAGCTTCGTGCTGGGGATCGCCAAGGCCGCTCCGGACATCTCGTTCGATGCGATGTCCGGCAGGATCAACGCGCTGGCCGACATCGCCATGCGCGATCCGGCGGTCGACACGGTGGATTACTGGATCGGCGCCAATCCCACCGTCAGCCAAGGCCGCATCCTGCTCAACCTCAAGCCGCTGGGCCAGCGTTCCGATACGGCGGATCAGGTACTGGCACGCCTGCGGCGGCAGATGACGTCGGTGCAGGGCATCACCCAGGGCATGCAGGTTCGCCAGGACATCCAGGTAGGCGGCCGGCTTTCCGCCGCGCAATACCAGTACACGCTGCAGGATGCCGACGTGCAGGAGTTGTACAAATGGTCCTCGCTGCTGGAGACGAAGCTGGGCGCGCTGCCACAGCTGCGCGATGTCAGCTCCGACCGGCAGGCCTCGGCGACCAGCGTGACGCTGGACATCGACCGCCCCACGGCGTCCCGCATGGGTGTGACCGTGCAGGCGATCGACGACATCCTGTATGACGCGTTCGGCCAGCGACAGGTGGCGACGCTGTTCTCGCCGCTCAACCAGTATCATGTGATCGAGGAAGTCGATCCGCGCTACCAGCTCAGTACCGAGGCGCTTCGGCACCTGTTCGTGCGGTCGTCGACCACGGCCAAGCTGGTACCGCTGAATCTGCTCGTTCAGGTCCGGCAAGGCGTATCGCCGGTCACCATCAACCATCAAGGGCTATTCCCGGCGGTGACGCTCTCGTTCAACCTCGCCCCCGGCACGGCGCTGGGCGACGCGGTGAACGCGATCAACGCGGTGGAGCAACAGGCCCACATGCCCGCCACCGTCAGCGGGACATTCCAAGGGGCGGCGCAGGTCTTCCAGAGTTCGCTGAGCAGCGAGCCATGGCTCATCCTCGCCGCGATCGTGACGATCTACATCGTGCTCGGTGTGCTGTATGAAAGCGCCATCCATCCCCTGACGATCATCTCCACCTTGCCCTCCGCCGGGGTCGGCGCGCTGTTGGCGCTGCTGGCATGTGGCCAGGATCTTTCGATCATGGGTATGATCGGCATCCTGCTGCTGATCGGCATCGTGAAGAAGAACGCCATCATGATGATCGACTTCGCTTTGGTGGCCGAGCGCGACCAAGGCATGTCGCCCTTCGATGCGATCCGGCAAGCCTGCCTGCTGCGGTTCAGGCCCATCATGATGACGACCTTCGCGGCGCTGCTCGGCGCCCTGCCGTTGGCCTTCGGCCACGGCGCCGGCGCGGAGCTGCGTCAGCCTTTGGGCATCGCCATCGTCGGCGGTCTGGTCGTCTCCCAGATCCTTACCCTGTTCACGACGCCGGTGGTCTATCTGTGGTTCGACCGCGTGCAGCATGCCCTGCGCCGTCGCCCCGCCAGGCGCCTGACCCAAGGGCCGGAGACCGGCGTGTCGACCCCCCGGACAAGCCGCGGTTCCGCGCCGGTCTGATCGGCGTTACGCCGATTTGACGCCCTGATCGGGGTTACGCCGATTTGACGCCGATGAGAAACTCGCCGACTTCGCTGTCCAGTTCCTCGGCTTGCCGGGCGAGACCCGCCGAAGCCCGCAGAAGCTCTTCCGCCGCGGCCCCGGTGGTGGCGGACGCCTCGCGGACGCCCGTGATGTTGTCGGAAACCGACTCGGTTCCCCTTGCCGCCTCCTGAACGCTGCGGGCGATTTCCTGGGTCGCCGCTGTCTGCTCCTCGATCGCCGCGGCGATGGTCATCGCGATATCGGACATGTCGGCGATGGTCCGACCGATGCCGGTGATCGCCGTCACGGTCTTCATCGTCAGGGTCTGGATCTGGCTCACCTGGTTTTCGATATCGCCCGTCGCCCTGGTCGTCTGGGTCGCGAGGTTCTTGACCTCCGACGCCACCACCGCGAAGCCCTTCCCCGCCTCGCCGGCGCGTGCCGCCTCGATCGTCGCGTTCAACGCCAGCAGGTTTGTCTGGTCCGCGATCGCCGAGATCAATTGCACCACATTGCCGATCTTCTGGGCGCCTTCCGATAGCTGGTCGACCGTCTGTCGCGTTTCCTGGGATTCGGCGATCGCCCGCTGGGCGATGTCGCGCGACATCGAGACCTGCTGGCCGATTTCCCGGACGGTCGCCGCCAGTTCCTCGGACGCCGCTGCGACGGTCTGTACGTTGGTGGACGCCGCTTCGGCGGCCGACGCGACCACACCCGTCTTGTGATTGCTCTGTTCGGCGGTCGACGCCATCTCGTTCGCTGTCGCCTGCATTCCCCCCGCGGCCTCCGCGAGCGCCTTCACGAGGCTTCCGATCTTCGTCTCGAAGGCGTGCATCAATGTCTCCAGCGCTTCGCCGCGGCGCTGTTTCGCGGCGCCCTCGGCTGCCTGCGCCGCGGTCAGCTCGACGGTTCGCCGCATATTGTCCTTGAAAACCTGCAGCGCGCGGGCCAGGGCGCCGACCTCGTCGCCCCGAGTGGTGCCCGCGATGGCGACCTCGATGTCGCCAGCCGCCAGCCGCTCGACCACCGCGGTCGTCCGGCCGAGAGGGCGCGCTATGGAGGCGACCACGGCGTAGCAAACCAGCACGCCGAGCAACGCCGCCGCGATCAAGGCGAAAGCGGTGGTCCATCGAGCGCTTTGATAGACCTCGACCCCGTGATCGGCCGCATTCTTGCCCCCGATGGTCTTGAAGGCCACATCGGCGATCACCTGGGCCATTGTTTGGTCATAGGCGTCCGCATCGGGGCCGCGATAAAGAGTCAAATACTCTTCCAGATTTCCACCGTTCTGAGCAATGCTCAGTACTTTACCGCTGCTTTCAATATATTTAGACCAGGCAATGTCGAACGCTTTCATAGATTGCTCGTCCGGCGTCCCTTTGTTGATTAAGGCAGAATAAGATTGGCGGATTTTATCTATTTCGGATTTCGATTGCTGGACAATCATGTTGTCGCGTGGCAACGCGTCGGTCTTGCCGCTGATCACGCTCATCAGCAGGCGTGTTTCCCGGACTCGATATTGTCTGACCTCGGCTTCGAGCTGACCCAGCGTCGCGACCGATGGTAGCCAATTGTCCCTGATCTCGCTCGCTTGATCATTGACGGCGGCCGTCCGGCTCAGCCCGAACAAGCCGAGGCTACAGGTTGCGAGAAGAGTTGCCAGGGAGGCTAAGACGATCTTCTTGTATATAGACGCGTCGGTCCAGTATCTCATAATTCTCTCTATGTACGAAGAGGAGTGACTGCCGTTACCCTTATTTGCGGCTCGGTTTTGTAAAAAAGTTATGAATATTTGTATGGTTGATATTTAGATGCATCTCGTAATGTTCGATACTTAAAACACTTCGCGTTGAGATATATAATATATATACAATACAGAATCTGATATATCATGACGGATAAATGAGCCATCTATTGGTAAAATAAACAAGAAAACCCTTCATGACCGACTAACATGTTACGAATTATAATGATTTCCAACTATTAAAAATCGATGAACGGCTCTATTGGCGTCATACTGGATATATCGGGGGATCTCGTGTTCGGCATTCCGGCGAAAACCGCATCGAACCGTTCGCCGCCGATCTCCGCCCCCGATGGGCATGGTCACATCGGCGATGCCGCGTAGGATCTCGGCAGGCCCGATTATCGTGGAAAATCAGGGTCCTCGGGGGCGCACATAGCCTTCGCCGATGCGGTCGAGGGACGGGCAGCCGAGCAGCGCCAGGGTTCGGCTGATCTCGTCCCGTAGCAGGTTCAGCACATGGGTGGCGCCGGCCTGCCCGGCGACGGCGGTGCCGAACAGCACCGAGCGGCCGACCAGCACCGCCTGGGCGCCCAGTGCCATCAGCTTGACGACGTCGCTGCCCCGCCGCACGCCGCCATCGGCGAGCACGGTCAACCGGTGCCCGACCGCCTGTACGATCTCCGGCAGCACCTCCACCGGGCTCACGGCACCGTCCAGGTTGCGGCCGCCATGGTTGGACACGACGATCGCATCGGCCCCGCATTCCGCCGCGCGTATCGCGTCGTCGGCGCGCAGCACGCCCTTGACGATCAGCTTTCCGTGCCAGCGCTGGCGCAGGGCGTCGAGATCCGCCCAGGTCATGTCGGCGGCCAGGCCCAGCCTGTCGCTCAGCGCGGCTCGGGTGATCTTGTGGCGGAATTCGGACGGATAATGGGCGTAGGTCGGTATGCCGCCGTCGCGCAGATAGCGGCCGAGCACCCGCCACAGCCAGCCCGGATGGGCGGCGAGGTCGAGCCCGCCGCGCCAGGTCGCGCGCATCGGAATGCCGAAGCCGTTATGGATGTTGTACTCGCGCTTCGGCGCCACCACCGTGTCCACGGTCAGGATCAGTGCCTCCGCTCCCGCGTCGCGCGCCCGGTCGATGAAATGCTCGGTGATCGTGCGGTCGTTCAGCACATAGAGCTGGAACCACAGCCGCCCGCCGGCCTTCTTCGCGATCGTCTCGATCGGTGTGATCGACTGAGTGGATACGCCGAACGGCACCCCCGCCGCCGCCGCGGCCTTGGCCAGTTCGACCTCGCCCTCGTGCCACATCAGCCCGGCCAGGCCGGTCGGCGCCACGATCAGTGGCAAGGGCTGGCGCTGTCCGAACAGCTCCACCCCCAGCGTGCGCCGGCTGACATCGGTGAGCACGCGCGGATGCAGCTTCACACCGTCCAGGGCCGCACGGGTGGCGCTCAGCGCCACCTCGTCCTCGGCACCTCGGTCGATATATTCGAACATGCCGCGCGGCAGCCGCCGCCGGGCCAGGCGGCGGATTTCCTCGACGTTCAGGGCGTGATGGTACACGGCCTAGGTTAGCAGCCCGTCGTTCCGCAGCGCGTCGATCGCGGCACGCAGCGCTACCAGCACCGTCTCGGCCGGGCGGCGCAGCGGCGGCAGCGCGTGGCCGGACGGCAGGCCGATCATGCCCAGCGCCTCCTTCAGCGGGCCCGGATTGGGCTCGGCGAAGATCGCGTCCAGCAAGGGCAGCAGGCGGCGCTGCGCGGCGATGGCCTCGTCCAGCCGGCCGCCGATGGCCGCTTCGAACACGCGCACCCAATAGGCCGGCAGCAGCGCCGCCGAGGCCAGGATCCCGCCACAGGCACCCAGCGCCACCTGCGCCGGAAACAGCGTATCCTCGCCGCTCAGCAGGGCGAAGCTGTCATCCACCGAAGCGGCGATCCGGTTGAAATGGTGCATGTCCGTGTTGCACGCCTTCATGCCGATGATCGTCCGGTCCGCGGCCAGTTCGGCCAGCACGGCGGCGTCGGTGATGATGCGCGTGCGATAGGGGATGTCGTAGAACACCAAGGGCGCATCGACATCGCCGCGATAGGCACGGAAATAGTCGCGGATGCCCGCTTGGCTCGGCGTCACATAGAACGGGGCGATCAGCAGCAGCGCGTCGGCCCCGGCGGCCGTGAGCTCCCGCCCGGTCTGCACCGCCTCGGCATAGCCGGGGGAAAGCACGCCCGCCACCACCGGCACCTTGCCGGCGGCGACTTCGGCGGTGATCTCCACTACCCGGATGCGCGCGGCCGGGGATAGGGCGGTGAACTCGCCGGTGCCGCCCATCGGCACCAGCCCGGTGGCCCCGCCCTCCAGCAGGAATTTCACCAGGCGGCGCAGCGCCGCCTCGTCGACGGCGCCACCCTCCGTGGTGGGGGTGGGGAAGGCCGGCAGGATGCCGCGGAGTACAGGGTTGGACATGTCACAGATCCTTCGATGGTTGGATGCGGGGTCTTGAAGGGATGCGGGGAAGCCGTCAGCCGCGCACCGCGCGGTCCCGCCGGCCGATCCAGCCGGCCAGCAACAAGATGCAGGTGATGAGCAGAAGCAGCAGCGTGGACACGGCCGCCAGCGTGGGATCGACCTGCAGCACGGCGCTGTCCCACATCATCTTGGGCAAGGTCGTCTCTAGCCCGCCGGTGACGAACAACGCGATGGTCAGCTCGTCGAACGAGGTGACGAAGGCGAACAGGAAGGCCGCGATCAGCCCGGCGCGCAGCAGCGGCAGCGTGACGTGCCATAGCGCGCGCAGCCGATTGGCCCCCAGGCTCCAGGCGGCGTTGTCGTAGCGCTGGTCGTAGGTTTTCAGCACCGCCATCATCGTGACCACGACATAGGGGATGGCCAGGATCGTGTGCCCCAGCACCAGGCCCAGCGTCGTGCCGACCAGCCGCAGCTTCGCATAGAGATAGAACAACGCCACCGCGATGATGATGCGCGGCACGATCAGCGGCGAGAGCAGCAGGCCGAGGATCAACCCGTTGCCCCGCCGAACGCCGCGCGAGAGCCCGAACGCCGCGGGTGTGCCGAGCGCCATCGCCAGCACCGCCGTCAGCAGCGCCACCTCGAACGACCGCCCGGTCGCCGCCAGCCAGGCGCCGGAGCCGAGATAGGCCTGATACCACGAGACGCCGAAGCCGCGCGGCGGCCAGTCCAGCACGCTGCGCGTGGTGAAGGATACCGGGATCATCAGGAAGGCCGGCAGCGCCAGGAAGACCAGCGCGCACAGCCCCGCCACCCACAGCATCCGGCGCGTGCCCCGTGGCGGCGCTCCCCGGAAACGGGGCTGCAACCCGGCCAGGGCTTGCCCCAACAGGTCGCTGGCGCGGCCCAGCCCGGCGAGCAGCATGCGGCCGAACCGCGTCACCCGTCCCGCCGGGCGGCCGGCGCCCGCCGCCGTGGTGCCGGCCAGGCTGGAGATGCCGAACACCCGGTCATAGCCGGTGAACACCACCAGCACCGCCACGATCAGCAGCACCGATAGCGCGCCGGCGAAGGGCCAGTTCAGCAGCTCCTGCACCTGCTGGATGATGATCTGCGGCAGCATGATCTCGCGCGGGCTGCCCAGCAGCGCCGGCGTGATGAAGAAGCCGAGCGAGGAGATGAACACCAGCAGCCCGCCGGCCGCGACACCGGGCAGGGAGAGCGGGAAATAGATCCGCCAGAAGGTGCTGCCCCGGGGTGCGCCCAGCGTCAGCGCCGCCTTGGAAAGGTTGCCGTCGATGCTCTCCATGACGGAGATCATGGTGATGACGCAAAGCGGCATCAACGCGTGCAGCATGCCGACCATGACGGCGGGGAAACTGTACAGCATCGGCAGCGGCGCGCCGGTCAGCCCGATCGCCTGCAGCCATTGATTGAACACGCCATTGCGGCCCAGCAGCACGATCCAGGCGAAGGTGCGCACCAGGAAGCTGGTCCAGAACGGCAGCATTACCCAGAAGGTCAGCCGCGCGCGGACGCGGTCCGTGCTGGTCGCGATCAGATAGGCCACCGGGTAGCTGAACACCACGGAGAGCGCGGTGGTCCAGGCGGCGCAGCGCAGCGTGATGCCGAGCACGCGCCAATACACCGCCCCCGCCGCCAGCCGTTCGTAATTGGCCCCCGTCCATGCGCCGGCCTTGGTCTGCAGGCTGAGCAGCAGCAGCTGGCTGACCGGGTAGAGCATCAGCCCGAGGAGGAAACCCACCGCCGGCAGCAGCATCCACATGGCTGGGCGGAAGCGCCGATGCGGAGCGGTCGCGTCGCGCATGGTTAGGCCTCCTCCGGCAGCAGCACCGTATGCTCGGGCCGCCATTGCGCCACCAGCGACCGCCCGGGGGCCGCCGACAGCTCGCTCTCGACCGTCAGCCCGGCGACCAGCAACGCGGCCCCGCCGCGTGTCTCCACGATGGTGCGGGTGGTGCTGCCCGTGAAGATCACCTCCTTCACCACGCAGGCGATCGCGTTCCAGCCGGGCTCGGCCTGCGTCACCAGCGTCAGATTCTCCGGCCGCACCATGATCCGCACGGCGCCCAGGCAACCTGCACCACCGGTTACCAGGACCAACCCGCCGGCGGTGGGGCATTCCAGCACCGCGTTGCCCGCCGCATGGCCGGTCAACCGTGCCGGCAAGATGTTCGATTCCCCGAGGAAATCGGCGGCGAACACGGTGTTCGGCCGGAAATACAGATCGCCCGGCGTGCCGATCTGCTCGATCTTGCCATGATTCATCAGGCAGACACGGTCCGACATGGTCAGCGTCTCCTGCTGATCATGGGTGACGTAGAGGATGGTGGTGCCGAGCTGACGGTGCAGCCGCTTGATCTCGATCTGGAGCTGGTCGCGCAGCTTTTTGTCCAGGGCGCCGAGCGGTTCGTCCATCAGGATGATGCTGGGGCTATAGACCAGGCAACGAGCTAGGGCGATGCGCTGCTGTTGCCCGCCGGAAAGCTGCCTCGGCATGCGGTCGGCCACATGTGGCAACTGCACCAGGTCCAGCACCCGCGCCACCTTCTCGCGCACCACTGCGTCCCTCTCCCGCCGCATGCGCAGTGGGAAGGCGATGTTGTCGGCGACGCTGAGATGCGGGAACAGGGCGTAGTTCTGGAACACCATGCCGATGTCCCGCTTGAACGGCGGCGCATGGGTCGCGAGCTTGCCGTCGATCGAGATGGTGCCGCCATCCGGCAGGGTCAGTCCCGCGACCATCATCAGCAAGGTCGTCTTGCCGGAGCCGGACGGCCCGAGCAGGGTCAGGAATTCCCCCTCCCGCAGCGTCAGGCTCGTCTTCTCCAAGGCGACGAAGTCGCCGTAATGCTTCCAGACCTCGTCGACCTGCAACTTCGGGACGGCGGCGCCGCTTGTCACCCCCGGCGGATCCGTCTCAGCCCAACAGCCAGGCGTTGAACCGGTCGAGCGCCGCGTCCTTGGACTTCGCCCAATAATCGCCGTCGATCTTGAGGCCTTGCTTGTGCCACTCCGGATAGGTCGTCAGCGTGCGGGCGACCGGGTCGTCGATGTATTTATAGGCGGCTGGGTTGGTCGGGCCGTTGGTCAGGTATTTGGTGAAGGTGGCCTGCCGCTTGGGGTTGCAGGTGAACTTGATGAATTTGCGGCAGATATCGGCATTGGGCGTGCCTTTAAGGATCGCCCAGACATCGACGCCCCAGATGTTCTGGTTCCACTCCACCGCGACCGGCACGCCCGCATCGCGCACGGCATAGATCCGGTTGGCCCAGACCGGCAGCATGTCCACTTCGCCATTCGCCAGCATCTGCGTCGCCTGCGCGCCCGACGCCCACCAGGCATCGACATGCGGGCGGATGGCGGTGAGCGACTTGAACGCTTTATCCAGGTCGCAGGGGTAGACCTTGTCGGACGGCACGCCATCCGCCATCAAGGCCTGCTCCACCGCGTCGAACGGGTATTTGCGCAGGCCCCGGCGGCCCGGGAAGTTTGCGACGTCCCAGTACTCCTTCCAGGACGTGGGCGGCTTTTTCACCTTGTCGGAGCGATAGCCGATGGCGGTGGCATAGACGTCCGAGCCGATACCATAGGCGTCGCGGTATTCGAGCGGGATCTCCGAGACCGCCGGGTCGTTGTCGAGCTCGTGCTTCTCGATATAGCCCGCATCGGCCAAAAGCTGCACCGCGGTCTGGCTCATGCCACCGGCGATGTTCCAAGCGTAGTTCTTGGTCTCCACCATGCTCTTGATCTCGGCGGTCGGCTCCGCGGCCGAGACGACGCCGACGACCTCGATCCCGGTTTCCTTCTTGAACGGCTGGTAGAACGCTTCCGCGAAGCCCGGGGTGAACGGGCCGCCGGGGTCGCGCACCACGATGCGGGTGCCCTGCGCCTCGGCATCGCGGATGATATAGGGTGCCGCGAAGGCAGCGGCCGCGCCGGAAGCGGCGGTGCGCAGCAGCCCGCGACGCGTGATTCCGGGTGTGATTCCGGCATGTCCGACGATCCGGTCCGAGCTAGGCATGACACCCTCCGCGTTGCGAAAAATTCTACTATAGTATAACTCTATGATCATCGTCCCTTTTCGTGCAAGCCGATTTTCGCGTGTAGCGAACCCGAGGCAGGAGGCAGCCCATGCATCCAGATAACCCGCGCCCAGATGACCTGCGGGACGCCGTCGCCGCCATCGTCGGTGCCGCCCATGTGTTGACCACGGCGGCGGACCTCGCCGCCTATGTCACCGATTGGCGCGACCGCTATCACGGCGATGCACGCATGGTGGTTCGCCCGGCCAGCGCTGCGGAGGTGTCGGCGGTGGTGCGGCTGTGCTTCGAACACGGCGTCCCGGTGGTGCCCCAGGGCGGCAATACCGGGCTATGCGGCGGCGCCACGCCGGATGCCAGCGGGCAGGCGGTCGTGTTAAGGCTGGATCGGATGAACCGGATTCGCGACATTTCCGTCATGGACGGCACGATGCTGGTGGAGGCGGGGTGTATTCTGCAGACCCTGCAGGAGGCGGCCGCGGCGGCTGGGCTGCTGTTCCCGCTGTCGCTCGGTGCCGAGGGCAGCTGCCAGATCGGCGGCAATATCTCGACCAATGCGGGCGGCACCGCCGTGCTGCGCTATGGTCCCACGCGCGACCTGGTGCTGGGATTGGAGGTCGTATTGCCGGACGGGTCGCTGTGCGACTGGCTGACACCGCTGCGCAAGAACACCACCGGCTACGACCTCAAACAGCTGTTCATCGGCGCCGAAGGCACGCTCGGCATCATCACCGCCGCCGCGTTGAAGGTCTTCCCGCAACCGGCTCAGAGCACTACCGCGATGGTGACGCTGGAGGGGCCGGAAGCCGCCCTGACGCTGTTGGAGCGGTTGCGCACCACGCTCGGCGACCGGTTGTCGAGCTTCGAGATCATCAACTGGGCACAGGCCGAGATCGCTCTGACCTATGTCCCCGGCAACACCCTGCCCTTCGCGGGGGTGTCGCCCTGGTACGTCGTGGTGGAGGTCACCGACACGCTGACCCGCTACGACCTGCGCGAGGCGCTGGAGAGCGTGCTGGCCGGCACGCTGGAGGACGGCACCATCACCGATGCCGTCGTCGCCAGCAGTGAGGCGCAAGCGGCGGCGCTCTGGCGCATCCGGCACAGCGTGTCCGAGGGCAACAAGCATGCGGGGTTCGGCGTCTCCCATGACACGGCCGTGCCGCTGCGCGCCCAAGCCGATTTCGTGCGCCGCGTCGAACAGCGCATTCCGGCGGAGTTTCCGGACGGCAAGCTGCTGCTGGTCGGCCATATGGGCGACGGCAATATCCATGTCGTCGTCCTGTTCGACCAGGCCCGCCACACGTCGGATGTCCTGCAGCGGATCGCCACGCGGGTCAACGCCATCGTGGATGAGATAACGCTCGATCTGCGCGGGACGATCAGCGCCGAGCACGGCATCGGGCAGACCAACAAGCAGCGCCTGCTGGCAGGCCGCGGTCCCCATGACGTGGCGCTGATGCGGCGGATCAAGGCGGCGCTGGACCCGAAGGGGCTGTTCAACCCGGGCAAATTGTTCGATCCGCCGGACCAGCCCTCGGCCCCAGATCTCCTGCACTAGACCTCCCGCACTAAACAGGGACCTTCGAGCTTGGATATCAGCCATCCCGGACGCCGCATCGATGGCGACGATAGCCCCAGGCCGGCCGCTGGCCCGGTCGATATCGGACAACGCCTGCGCATGTTGCGACACGAGCGGTCCTGGACCTTGCTGCGCGCCAGCCAGCAGACCGGCCTGTCGTTATCCGCCCTGTCCAAGATCGAGCGCGGCGAGCTGTCGCCCACGCTGAGCAGCCTGAACAAGATCGCCGCCGGGTTCGGCATCGACATCGTCAGCTTGGTGGATAGCGAGGCGCCGCCCAACGCGATGGGCCGCCGGGTCATCAATCGCCAATCCACGGGCACAACGCTCAAGACGAAGACCTGCCAGAACGTCTGGCTCGCCGCGGAATTGCGGCACAAGCGGATGCTGCCGATCGTGACCCGGGTGACGGCGCGCGATCCCGACGAATACGCCGAATGGGCCAACCATTCCGGGGAAATCTTCCTCTACGTGTTGTCCGGCACGCTCGTCGTGCATTCGCGCCTGTACGAACCGGTGCGGCTGAAGGCGCATGACAGCATGTATTACGATGCGACCGCGGACTCGAAATGGACGTCCCACGGCAAGGCCGATGCCCAGGTGCTGTGGGTCTACGCTTGATCTAAGGCGCCGCATCGAGAGTGTCTTGACCCGCACCAGCCATACTAGTATCCAAGGATACAAGAAATCTGGGGGCACTCTGCATGGTCGCGATCTCGGTCGAGAAGCCGCATCATCTCGTGGTGGGTGAGGATCGGGCAGGTCTGCCGGGTCCGGGCGACGTGCTGGTCGCCGTGCACCGCGCCGGCATCTGCGGCTCGGATATGCATATCCTCCACGGCACCAACCCCTTCGCGCGCTATCCGCGCATCATCGGGCACGAAATGGCCGGCACCGTGGAGGTGGTCGGTTCCGACGTGACGGGGCTGCGGGTCGGCGACAGGGTAGTGATCGACCCCGTGGTCGCCTGCGGCCGGTGCTACCCGTGCCGGGCCGGCCGGCCGAACGTCTGCGCCAAGCTGGAGGTGTTCGGTGTCCACCGCGACGGCGGGTTCCGCGACAGCCTCGTCGTGCCGGCCGCCAACGCGGTGAAGATTTCCGCCACGCTCGATTTCGGCTTGGCGGCCCTCGCCGAGCCCCTGTCGATCGCGGCCAATGTCCTGTCGCGCACCGGCTGCACGGACCAGGACGTGGTGTTGATCTATGGCGCCGGGACGGTGGGCGTGACGGTGCTGCAGGTCGCGAAGCTGTTCGGCGCCCGCTGCATCGTCGCCGATCCCGACGCGGCACGGCTGCGCCGGGCGACCGCGTTCGGCGCGGATGTGGTTCTGCGGTCCGGCCATGACGACATACCCGGCGCCGTCGCGGGCGAGTTGGACGGTCTCGGCCCCTCGGTCGTCATCGACGGCGCCGGCGTACCGGCCCTGCTGGGTGAGGCCTGCCGCGTCGCGGCGCCGGCCGGGCGCATCGGCTTGCTCGGCTTCTCGCCGGAGCCGACGCCGGTGATCCAGCAGGCGATCGTCAGCAAGGAACTGACCATCGTCGGCTCCCGACTCAACCGCCGCCTGCTGCCCCAGGTGATCGGCTGGCTGGAGGCAGGCTCGCTACAGCCGGCCGCGATGATCACCCAGACCTTCGCCGCCAGCGACGCCCAGGCCGCCTTCGACCTGGTGGAGAACCACCCCGAACAGACCGTGAAGGTGCAGCTCAGCTTCCGATAGCCAATCCAAGAACAATAACGACAAGGGAGAGAACCATGACCGCTCGCATCCATCCTATTCTGCGTTTCGCCCCCATTTTGCGCTTCGTCACGGCCGCCGCCGCTGTCCTGACGCTGACCGCCGGCAGCGCCGGCGCCGAGGGCACCAGCATCCTGCAGCAGATCCTGTCGCGCGGGACGATCCGGATCGCCGTGCTGCCCAGCCTGCCGCCCTATAGCCGCGTGCTGCCGAGCGGCGAGGCCGAGGGTTACGACATCGATATCGCCAAGCGGCTCGCGGAGGCGTTGAAGGTAAAGCCGGAATTCGTCGTCACCGATATTCCCGGCCGCGTCACCTCGCTGCAGACCCATAAAGTCGATATCACGATCGCCGACTTCACCCGCAACGTGGAGCGGTCGACCACCATCGCCTTCACCGATCCCTATCTGGTCACCACCATGCGGATGCTGGTCCAGGACGGCAGTAAGCCGCGCGCGATTACCGACCTTGGCGACGGGGCGGGCATCAAGGTCGCGATCTCCCGCGGCGGCACGGCGGAACGCGCGGTCCCCGCCGCCTTGCCGAAGGCGGAGATCACCCGCTTCAACACGCAGGCGGATGAGATGAGCGCCCTGCTGTCCGGCCAGGTGGACGCGATGGCGGAGGATGATTTCTACAACACGCAGGCGATCAAGGACCGCCCCGGCAAGCTGCGCCAGCTCGATGGCACCCTGGCACGGGCGGAGATCGCGATCGGGCTGCCCGCCGGCGATTTCGATCTCTACCGCGTGCTGAATCTGTACGTCGCCCAGTTCAACGCGTCCGGCGACAATGCGAAGCTGTTCAAGCAGTGGTTCGGCTTCGACCAGCCGGCGATCGCCGCCCGCTTCTAGGGAGCGCCTGCTTCTCGCCAGCCTGGCCGGCATGACGCTGGCCAGGCACCCATTTTCAGGGTGCCGCGACCATGGCCTATACCTTCACGCTGCGCACGATCTATCCCTATCTGGGCGAACTGCTGCACGCGGCCATGCTGACGCTCGGCCTGTCGCTGCTCGCGATTCTGATCAGCCTGGTGATCGGCGCCGGTGTCGCGGTGTTGCGGCGCAGCCCGTCCCGGCTGCTGCGGGCCGTCGGCGCCGCCTATGTCGAAGTGATGCGCAACACGCCGCTGCTGGTCATCCTCTACATCATCTATTTCGCCGGGCCGGGCGTCGGCCTGCGCCTGTCCTCCTTCACGGCGGCGGTGATCGGCTTGTCCCTGAACAGCGCCGGCTATATGGCGGAGATCCTGCGCGCCGGGCTGATCGCGGTCTCCGCGGGACAGTTCGAGGCGGCGCAGGCGCAGGGTTTCACCACCTTTCAGACCTTCCGGTACATCATCTTCCCGCAAGTGTTCCGGACCATCTACGCCCCGCTCGGCAATCAGATCATCGCCGTCATCCTCGCCTCGTCGCTCGCCTCGGCCATCGCCGTGGACGAGGTGGCGTCCTGGATGGAGACCACCGGGTCCACCTCGTTCCGGTTCTTCGAGACCTTCGTCGTCGCGGCGATCGTTTATCTCGTGCTCTGCCAGTTGGTGAATATCGGCAGGCTCGGGCTGGGTCGCATCCTCTTCCGCCAGGAGATGGGTACCAGATGAGCCTTACGCCATGACCCCCGACTGGCTGGCCTATGCCCCGCTCCTGCTGCGCGCCGCCGGCTTGACCCTCTGGCTGAGCTGGCTCGCCCTGCTGGCGGGTGCCCTGGGCGGCACGGCGGTGGCGCTGCTGCGCACCTCCCGCTTCCGGGTGCTCCGGCTGTCCGCCTTGCTCTATACGGAGTTCTTCCGCTCCGTGCCGATCCTGATCGTGATGTTCTTCTGCTATTTCGGCGTGCCGCTGGTGTTCGGCACCGACGTCTCGAGCTTCACCGCCGCCACCGTGGCACTGGCTCTGCATGCCAGCTCCACCATGTCCGAGGTGGTGCGCGCCGGCATTCAAAGCGTCGGGCGGGGCCAGTGGGAAGCGGCCCAGGCTTGCGGCATGAGCCGCGCGCAGGTGATGCGGTACATCGTCGGGCCGCAGGCGATCCGCGTCGTGCTGCCGCCCTCGGTCGGCGTGTTCATCACCACCCTGAAGGAATCCTCGCTGGCCTCCATCATCGGCTATATTGAACTGACCAAGACCGGGCTGCTGATCCGCGAATCGACCGATGGCGGGTTGGTCCCGCTGCTCGCCCTGGCCGCCCTGTACTTCCTCATCAACTACGCGATCTCCCTCGCCGGCGGCAGCCTGGAACGCCGGTTCCATATCGGGCGGAGATCGGACCTCGCCGGAGCCATGGGATGAGCCCTGTTCTGACCCTAGACAGCATCGTCAAGCGCTTCGCCGCCCGCACCATTCTGGACGGCATCAGCATGACCGTGTCGCCGGGCGAGATCGTCTGCTTCGTCGGGCCGAGCGGCACCGGCAAATCCACCCTGCTGCGCTGCGTGAACGGGCTGGAGGCGCTCCAAGGTGGCGCGATCACCTTCGAGGGCAAGCGGGTGCAGGCGAACACGCGCGGCATCACCGATGTGCGCAAGCGCGTCGGCATGATCTTCCAGCACTTCAACCTCTACCCGCATCTGACGGCGCTGCAGAACGTCATGCTGGCCCCCGTCATCGTCCATAAGGAGGCCAAGTCGGTGGTCGAGGAACGGGCGCGCGCGTTATTCGAGAAGGTGCGCCTGTCGCACCGGATCAACGCCTATCCGGCGCAGCTTTCGGGCGGCGAGCAGCAGCGCGTGGCGATCGCCCGGGCGTTGGCGACCAACCCGCATCTGCTGATGTTCGACGAGCCGACCTCGGCGCTGGATCCGGAGACGGTCGGCGACGTGCTGGCGGTGATGCGCGACCTGGCGCGGGAGGGGCGCACGATGCTGGTGGTGACCCACGAGATCCGCTTCGCCGCCGATGTCGGCACGCGCATGGTGTTCATGGATCAGGGCAAGATCGTCGAGGACAGCGACCCTCGGGAAATGCTGGCCAACGCCCGCACCGAGCGGGCGCGGCAGTTTCTAAGCTCGATCCGCGGCTGAGCCGGGCATGGCCAATCTAGGCAACCTGGCGAAAATGGGTCCTCGGGCATCCGGCCAGCAGGTCTATGAAGATCTGCACGGCAGGATCGTCCGAGGCGAGCTGCGCCCGGGCGACGCGCTGTCCGAGACCAAGGTCGCGGAGAGCTATGGCCTCAGCCGGACGCCAGTGCGCGAGGTGTTCTGGCGCCTCGGCGAGGACGGGTTCCTGCGCGTGGTGCCCCAGGTCGGCACCTTCGTCGCGCCGATCAACATCCCGGCCGTCTATGACAGCCAATTCATCCGCGAAACCTTGGAATGCCGGGCGATCGCCGATGCCGCGCGCCACCCCCAGGCGCGGGACCTGGCCGAGCTGCGGCACATCCTCGCCGGTCAGCACGACGCCATCGCGGCCGGCGATTTCGCCGCCTTCTTCGCGCTGGACGAGGCGATGCACCGCACCTTGATGCATATGGCGGGGCGCCCCTTCGTCTGGCAGGTCATCACCGGGGCGAAGGCGCAACTCGACCGCGTGCGCTTCCTCTCGCTGGAGGATCACGACTGGTCGGGCATGATCCTGAACCAGCACGCGGCCATCGTGGACCGTGTCGCGGCACAGGATCCGGTGGGGGCGGTCGCCATCATGACCGCGCATCTGCGGACCGCCTTCGCCGCCATCGGCCGCATCGCTGTCGAGCACGCGGATTTCTTCGAAGGCACCGGCACCCACCCGGATGAGGGTTCCGCCGCCGCCACAGACCCACATGCATAGCCCACCCGCCTAAGCGCACCGGGCCTCGTCAATTGGTCTTCCGATTGATCTGCGTAGCATTCAACCAGTAGTTGAGGCGAGACGCATAGTTTCCGCGACGGGCGCGACAAAGTCGTCGGCGGATGGGAAGAATTGTCACAAGAATTTCATCCCATCCACGGACCCACATCCCGTATGTTTCGCGCCAGTAACACGACGCGTTAACCAACATAATCTTCCGCGCCAGCTATTCGTCAAACTCCACGCCAATACATTTAACCCTCGTCATTTGCTTCAGGGTCATTTGACTCGATGACGCTCGGTTCGACGCGCACCTTGGTTAACCTTTAATCCAATCGCGTGTCCTCACTGAGCGGAGAAATCAGATGTCAAATGTGACCCAAATCTCGGTGCTGGCGAATGCTCCGCGGAGCTTGAAATCGCCGGACTCGATCACCCTGGATAATGGCACGGTCTGGACGGCCTATACCAATGGCGCCGATTCGACCGGCGCATCCGGCCATAGCACGGTCGTCGAATACGATGCCTCGGGCACTATCATGCAGTATTACCAGGTGGCGGGTTATGTCGACGGGTTGAAGCTCAACCCCACGACCGGTGAGATTTGGGTGCTACAGAACCAGGACGGCAATTCGCAGCTGTCGCTGATCAACCCGGTGCTGCAGACGCTCAGCGCGCCGCTTTCCTATGCCAATTCCTCCAGTACGCGTGGCTTCGACGATGTCGTGTTCGAGAACGGCAAAGTGTTTCTGAGCATGACCAACCCGCCCGACGCTCAGGGCGACGCGACCATCGTCGAACTGACCAACGGCAACAACCCGACCGGCCCGCTGCAAGTCACGCCGATCCTGAAGAACGGCACCACCGGTCTCAATACTGAAACCGGCACCGTGCAGGTCGTGCCGCAAGCCGATCCGGACTCGCTCAAGCTGGCGTCGAACGGCGACCTGTTATTTAGCAGCGGCGCGGACGGCGTCATCATCGACGTGCACAACCCCGGTGCCAGCACCCAGTCGGTGTCCTTCACCCAGGTTCAGGGTTTCACGCCCGGGAGCGTCGGTCTCGATGACGTGATCAAGCCCTCGGCGACCTCCGGCACCTTCTACATCGCCGATACCAAGGACAACCGGATCCTGCAGGTCCATGTGACCGGCCTCAACGTGAACGACTACTATGCCTCGGTCGGCAATGAGTTCGCGCAGATCGACCCCACCACCGGTATCGCCACCGCCATCGTCTCCGCCGCCGATGCCCCGGGCTTCACCTTCGGTTCCTCCCATGGCGTCGAATTCGTCGCGGACACCACGCCCCCCGTATCGACCGTGACGGTCGATAAACTCTCGGTTCTGGCGAGCGCCCCCCGGAGTTTGAAATCGCCGGACTCGATCACCCTGGATAATGGCACGGTCTGGACGGCCTATACGAACGGCGCCGATTCGACGGGTGCCTCGGGCCATAGCACGGTCGTCGAATACGACGCCTCGGGCAATATCATGCAGTATTACCAGGTGGCAGGTTACGTCGATGGGTTGAAGCTCAACCCCACGACCGGTGAGATCTGGGTGCTACAGAACCAGGACGGCAATTCGCAGCTGTCGCTGATCAACCCGGTGCTGCAGACGCTGAGCGCGCCGCTCTCCTATGCCAATTCCCCTACGACCCGTGGCTTCGACGATGTCGTGTTCGATAACGGCAAAGTCTTTCTGAGCATGACCAACCCGAACGATACCTCTGGTGACGCGACCATCGTCGAACTGCTCAACGGCAATAATCCTACCGGCGCGTTGCTCATCACGCCGATCTTCAAGAACGGCACGACCGGTCTCAACACCATCACCGGTACCATGCAGACCGTCCCGCAAGCCGACCCTGACTCGCTCAAGCTGGCGTCGAACGGCGACCTGTTATTTAGCAGCGGGGCGGACGGCATCATCATCGATGTGAAGAACCCGGGGGCCACGAACCAATCCGTGTCCTTCACGCCGATCCAGACGACCACACCCGGCAACGTCAATCTCGACGATGTGATCAAGCCCTCGGCGACCTCCGGTACCTTCTACATCGCCGATACCAAGGACAATCGGATCCTGCAGGTCCATGCCACCGGCCTCAACGTGAACGACTATTATGCCTCGGTTGGCAACGAGTTCGCGCAGATCGACCCCACCACCGGCGTCGCCACCGCCATCGTCTCCTCCGCCAACGCGCCGGGCTTCACCTTCGGCTCTTCTCACGGCGTCGAGTTCGTGCCTGACGCCGTGCAGACCGCGCCGGTGGCGACGGTCGATAGCATATCGGTTCTGGCGAGTGCTCCGTCGGGCACCAAGTCGCCGGACTCGATCACCTTGGCCAATGGCGATATCTGGGTCGCCTATACCAATGGCGCCGATTCGACCGGTGCCTCGGGCCAAAGCACGGTTGTCGAATACAACGCCTCCGGCACCATCATGCAGTCGTACAACGTGGCGGGCTATGTCGACGGGCTGAAACTCAACCCCACGACCGGCGAAATCTGGGTACTGCAGAACCAGGATGGCAATTCGACGCTGTCGCTGATCGATCCGACGGCGAAGACGTTGAGCGCGCCGCTCTCCTATGCCAATTCCTCCAGCACCCGTGGCTTCGACGATGTCGTGTTCGATAACGGCAAAGTCTTCATGAGCATGACCAACCCGCACGATACTTTTGGTGACGCGACCATCGTCGAGCTGCGTAACGGCAACAACCCGACCGGTCCGCTGCTCATCACGCCGATCCTGAAGAACGGTACGACCGGTCTCAACACCATCACCGGTACCATGCAGACCGTGCCGCAAGCCGATCCAGACTCGCTCAAACTAGCACCGAACGGCGATCTGCTGTTTAGCAGCGGGGCGGACGGCATCATCATCGACGTGAAGAACCCGGGGGCCGCGAACCAATCCGTGTCGTTCACGCCGATCCAGACGACCACGCCCGGCAACGTCAATCTCGATGACGTGATCAAGCCCTCGGCGACCTCCGGCACCTTCTACATCGCCGATACCCAGGACAATCGGATCCTGCAGGTCCATGTGACCGGCCTCAACACCAACGACTATTACGCCTCGGTCGGCAACGAGTTCGCCGAGATCGACCCCACCACCGGCGTCGCCAAAGCGCTGATCTCCTCCGCCAATGCCCCGGGCTTCACCTTCGGCTCCTCCCATGGCGTCGAATTCGTCGCCGATCCCTCGCCGACGGCGGTGACCAGTCTGTCGAGCCAGCTGGTCCAGGCGATGGCGAGCTTCAATATGACGAGCAGCGCCACGCTCCAGACGGCGGTCGTCTCGACCAGTCAGGTGCAAAACCCCGTGCTGGCGGCCAGCACCCAGACCCACGCGTAAACGGACCGTCGATGTCCGCGCAAACCGTCGCGGCGTTGGACGAGGACGCTTTCACCGCTTTGGCCATCCTGGCTGGCGTCCTCGGCATCGCCCTCAATCTCGAAGACCTTCAGCACCGCTATCGGTCTCGTGACGAGCAATCGGTGATCACCAACCTGCTGCGTGCCGCCAAATCGGTTGGTTTGAAGGCCCGCATGATCTCCGCCCGCCCGGAACGATTGCCGCGGATCCCCATGCCGGCTCTCGCGATCGACCGCGAGGGCCGGGTGGCCGTGGTCGGCGGGGTCACGGCGGATCATGTCCTGGTCCAGTATCCCGCCGAACCCGGCCCGCGCGCCGTGACCCGCGACGCCTTCCACGAGACCTGGTCGGGCAAGCTCATCCTGGTGGCCCGGCGCGCGAACGGGCTCGATCAGGAGCGCCGCTTCGGCCTGAGCTGGTTCCTGCCTGCCGTGCATCGCTACCGCCGTGTCCTTGGCGAGGTTCTGTTGGCCTCGTTCTTCCTCCAGATTCTGGCCCTCGTCTCGCCGCTGTTCTTCCAAGTCGTCATCGACAAGGTGATGGTGAATCGCGGCCTGTCGACGCTCGACATCCTGATGATCGGCCTCGGCGTCATCGCGCTGTTCGAGATGATCCTGGGTACGCTGCGCACCTATGTTTTCGCGCATACGACCAACCGGATCGACGTCGAACTCAGCGCGAAGCTGTTCAGCCATCTCCTGTCGTTGCCGCTCGGGTATTTCGGCGCGCGTCGGGTCGGCGACAGCGTGGCCCGCATTCGCGAGTTGGAGTCGATCCGAAGCTTCATCACCGGGTCCGGATTGACGCTGGTGATCGACCTGCTGTTCACCGTCGTCTTCGTCGCGGTGATGTTTCTCTACAGCCCGCTGCTGAGCGCCGTCGTGCTCGGGTCGCTGCCCCTCTATGTCGCGATCAGCTTCTTCGTCATGCCGATATTCCGCCGTCGGCTCGACGAGAAATTCGCGCGGGGTGCGGAAAACCAAGCCCTGCTGGTCGAAGCGGTGACCGGCGTCGAGACCGTCAAGGCCATGGCGATCGAGCCGCAGCTGCAGACCTGGTGGGAAGAGCAGCTCGCCGGCTATGTCAAAGCCAGCTTCAACACGCAAACCCTCGCCAATATGGCCGGCCAAAGCGTCCAGATCGTCAATAAGTTGACCGGCGTCCTCGTGCTGTGGCTGGGCGCCCATCAGGTGCTCGCGGGCGATCTGACCGTGGGCGAGATCGTCGCGTTCAGCATGCTCTCGGCACAGGTTACCGGCCCGGTCCTGCGCATCGCCCAGCTTTGGCAGGATTTCCAGCAGGTCGGCGTGTCGATCGACCGGCTCGGCGATATCCTGAATACGCCGCGTGAGGTGCCGCCCGGCACGGCGGTCTCGCTGCCGCCGATCCGGGGCGAGATCCGCTTCGAGCATGTCGGCTTCCGCTATCGGCCCCAGGGGGCCCCCGTGTTGAGCGATGTGTCGCTGACGATCGAGCCCGGCCAGGTGATCGGCATCGTCGGCCCGTCGGGCTCGGGGAAATCCACCTTCGCCAAGCTCATTCAACGGCTGCACGTGCCGCATGACGGCCGCGTGTTCATCGATGGCGCCGATCTGGCGCTGATAGATACGGCCTGGCTCCGCCGCCAGATCGGCATCGTGTTGCAGGAGAACATCCTGTTCAACCGCTCGGTCCGCGACAACATCGCCCTGGCCAAGCCGTCGGTTTCGATCGGCGAGGTGATCGAGGCCGCGACGCTGGCCGGGGCGCATGACTTCATTCTCGAATTGCCGCGCGGCTACGACACGGTGATCGGCGAGCGCGGTGCCTCATTGTCCGGGGGGCAGCGTCAGCGCATCGCCATCGCCCGCGCCCTCGTCACCAACCCGCGCATCCTGATCTTCGACGAGGCGACGAGCGCCTTGGACTATGAAAGCGAGCGGATCGTCCAAGACAATATGCGGCGGATCACCGCCGGCCGCACGGTGCTGATCATCGCCCATCGGCTGTCGACGGTGCGCCATGCCGACCGCATCTTGACCTTGGAGCGGGGGCGCCTGGTCGAAGACGGCAGCCATGAGGATCTGATCCGCAGCGGCGGCCGCTACGCCCAGCTGCACTACCTGCAAGCGGGGATCTCCGATGTCGTCTAGCCTCCGCGATCGCCAAACCCTTCAGTTCCTGCCGGCGGCGCTGGAGATCGTCGAAACCCCGGCATCGCCGGCCGGTCGTTGGATCATGGTGACGATCGTCGCCCTGATTGGCGGGGCGCTGGTCTGGGCGACGATCGGCAAGGTCGACATCATCGCAACCGCCGAAGGACGCCTCATCCCATCGGGCAAGGTCAAACTGATCCAGCCGCTGGAGATCGGCGTCGTCAAGGCGATCCATGTCGCCGATGGCGATCACGTCGCGGCAGGCCAGGTTCTCGTCGAGATGGATCCGACCGGCAATACGGCCGATGCCGACCGGGCGCGGCGCAGCGAGATACAGGCCTCCCTGGACGCGGCCCGCCTGCGCGCGCAATTGACCGGCGATCCCTCGGCTTATGTGACGCCGCCCGGAGCGCCGCCCGATCTCGCGGCCACCTCGATCGCTCAGCTGGGCGCGATTTTGGCGGAGCATCGGGAAGTCTTGGGCGTGCTCGACGCCGAATGGGCGGCGAAGGAAGCCGAACGCATCTCGACGCTCGCCATGGCCGCGAAGCTCAAGGCGACATTGCCCATGCTGCAGCAGCGTGAAGATATCTTCGAGAAATTGCAGACCAGCGCCTATGCGCCGAAAGCGCAATACCTGGATGCCCATCGCACCTTCGTCGATCAGCAGCAGGAAGTGCTGGTGACCAGTCATCGGGTCGAGCAAGCCGTCGCGGATCAGGTCACCCTGGCGCGGAAAATGACCGAGGCGGTGGCGGAATTCCGCCGCAAGACGCTGGAAGATCTCGTCCATGCCGAGACGCAAGCGGCGGAGGCGCGGTCCGAATACCGCAAGCTCGCCGGCAAGACCGAGCTGCAGACACTGCGCGCGCCGGTCGAGGGGATCGTGCAACAGCTCACGCTGCATACGGTCGGCGGCGTCGTGACGCCCGCCGAACCGGTCATGGTGATCGTCCCGTCGGGTGTCGGCCTGGAGATCGAGGCGATGGTCAAGAACCGCGATGTCGGCTTCGTGCAGAAGGACCAGCCGGTGGAAGTGGAGGTCGATGCCTTCAATTTCACGCATTACGGTCTGCTGCACGGCACCGTGACCGGCCTCAGCCGCGATTCCGTGTCACCGGCGGATGGCGAAAGCATGACCAACGCCGGCGGCGATTTGCGCAAGCGGACCCCGACGACGCGCGACCCCACTTATGTCGCGCATATCACCCTGGCCGAGACCGGCTTCGAGACGGAGCAGGGCTGGAGCGCGCTCGCCCCCGGCATGCAGGTCGTCGCGGAGATCAAGACCGGCAAGCGCCGGATCATCGATTACCTGCTCTCACCCATTGAGCGGTACCGGCATGACGGGTTGCGGGAACGGTAGCCCCGCGCCCACCGCTACCCGCCCGCGGCTAATGGATCAGTTTGAAATGCGGGCAGAGGTCCTTGTAGGTATCCTCGAGGAGCTTGACCGCGCCATTGTCGCGCAGGATCTGGCCGGTCGCGATGCCCAGCGCCTCGGCGTTTTCGGCGATGTCTTCCTCGGTCGCGATGATCCGCTCGCTGCCGTCGAGCGACGTGACCTGCGCCTGCAGGCAGAGCCGATCGCCCCGCCACAGGCTGAGCACGCCGACCGGCAGGCTGCATCCCGCCCCCAGCATGTGCATCATGGCGCGTTCGGCGTCGACTTCGGCACGCACCCTCGGTGCCTCGATCCGCTTCAGGATCGCCAACAGCTCGCGATCCTCGCCGCGAGCCTCGACGCCCAGCGCGCCCTGCCCGACGGCATAGGGGAACGCCGCCGGATCGAGCGTCTCGGAGATCTCGTCGCTGAGGCCGAGCCGGCTCAACCCCGCGGCCGCGAGGATCACCGCGTCGAGGCCGTCCTGACCCTTGGTCTTGTTCAGGCGGGGTTGAACATTGCCTCGGATCGGGATCACCTCGATATCGTTTCTGAAGGCCAGGATCTGCGCGCGGCGGCGCAATGAACCGGTGCCGATGCGCGCACCCCTCGGCAGCGCCGCGAGGGTCGAGCCGCAGATCGCGTCGCGCGGGTCTTCACGGTCCGGCACGGCGGCGAGCACAAGCCCGTCCATCAGTGTCGTCGGCAGATCCTTCAGCGAATGAACCACGAAATCCACCTCGTTCCGCACGAGGCATTCCTCGTGTTCGACCGAGAAGACGCCGGTCATGCCGAACTGATGGAACTCGGATTTGCGGTCCTTATCGGCGACCGTCGTGATGAATTTGATGTCGAACTCGAGCGACGGAAACTTTTCGTGGATCAGACCGATGATGTAATGCGTCTGGGCCTGCGCCAGGGCGCTCCGCCGTGTCCCCACTCTCAATTTCATGCATCGATGTCCGAAAAATAGCCTGAAGCCGCCTATTCTATGGGGCGGAACGTAAACGTCGGGTGTGATAGCGGACGCTTGATATACGAATTTGGGGCAGGATTGGATAGATATCAATTGTCGCGGCGCGGCTACGTGGATTGGGGCTCAGCCGCGATGCCCCATGAGATGGGATATCGCTCTGGCCGCCGCGATGCAGCGGGTTCGCAGGCCCGGCAACCGGTTCTCGTCCAGCCGGCTGGTCGGGCCGGTGATGCAGAAAGCCCCGGTGACGGCACCCGACGCGTCGCGGATCGGCGAGGCGACACCGGCGACGCCGACCTGCCACTCGTCCAGCGATTGCGCGCAGCCGTCGGTCCGCACGCGTTCCAGATCCGCCAACAGCGCCTCCGTCGTCTGGATGCCGGACCCCGTGATCGGCGCGAATTCTAGCGCCACCGCCGCGATCAGCTCGGGCGGTTGAAACGCCAAGAGGGCGCGGCCCAGCGACGAATTGGCGAGCGATACCCGTGCCGCCAGCGGCGAGAAGATCTGCAAGGACTGGCTTGAATCGACCTTGTCGATGATCAGCGCCTCGCGGTCCTGCATGATGCCCAGCAGGGTGGCTTCCTCGGTCGCCGCGGCCTCCCGCTCCAGCACCGGGCGCGCCACCTGGCGGAGGTTCAAGTCGCGGACGACGCCGACGCCCAGTTCCCACAGCTTGACGGTCAGCGCGTACCGACCCGATGTAGTGTCCTGGCGCGCATAGCCGTGCCGGCACAGCGTGTCGACCAGCCGGTAGACTGTGCTTTTGTTGAGCTGCAAATCGCGGCCAAGCTGGCTGACGCCGACCGGCTCGGCGCTGCGCGACAGGGCCTCGATCAGCTGCAGCGCCTTTTCAACGGTGACGGACATGGCACGCTGTATCGAAAGCCCTTGGACACTGCCGATGAGGGAAACCTATGGGCGGCACGGGAGCTCCTGCTAATTCCGGGGGTGAGTATAGCTGTTTTATATAACGGCACAGCGTTGCAAATTCACGCCCATCACGGCATGTTTCTGGTCTGTGTTGGCCAGGATAATGCCTTAGCATGCTGATCGACCCTCCACCGCTTGAACCGAACAGGCTGATGGCCCTCGCCATTCCGCGTCGCGATGTGGCGTATGTCGAGCGCGATGCGATGCTTTACGCCTTGGCGGTCGGGTGCGGATCGTCGCCGTGGGAGCCGGATCTCCCGTTTGTCTACGAGCAAAGCCAGCTCTCCGGCCAAGGCCTGCGCGTGGTGCCCAGCATGGCGACCATGCTCGCCTTCGACGATAGTTGGCTCGAACCCGGCGGCATCGATCTCAGCCGCGTCGTGCATGGCGCGCTGGATCTGACCTTTCATCACCCGCTGGCACCGGCGGGCGTGGTCGAGGTCGCCTCGCGCATCATCGGGCTCTCGGATAAGGGGGCCGGGCGCGGCGGGGTGGTGTTGCAGGAAACCATCCTCACCCAGAACGGCGTGGCCGCTTGCGCCAGCCTTTCCACCTTGTTCGCGCGCGGCGGTGGCGGCTTTGGCGGGTCGGTCGGCGAGCAGGCGGCGGCGCATGCCGTACCCGACCGCGCCGCCGACCGCGTGCTGGCCGTTCCCACGGCGGCGAACCAGGCGCTGCTGTTCCGGTTGCTGGGCGACCGCAACCCGCTGCATGTCGACCCGGCCGTGGCCGAACGGGCGGGCGTCGGCAAGCCGATCCTGCATGGCGCCTGCACCTTCGGCATCGCCTGTGTCACCCTGCTGCGCGTCTTCTGCGGTATGGAGCCGGGGCGGCTGACCCGTCTCGCCGCCCGTTTCGCCGGCCCGCTCTATCCAGGCGAGACCCTCGCCTTCGCGTTCTGGGAGGAAGCCGACGGCATCGCCTTCCGCGCCGTCGCGCGGGAGCGGGAGGCGATCGTGCTCGACAATGGCTGGGCGGTGCTGGCGAGATGAACCAACCCCTCGACGCCCCGTCGATCCTGTTTACCCATTGGGGCGCCTATCAGGCGCGCCAGCGGGATGGCCGCCTCGTCGGCCTCGACCCCTTGCCGGGCGATCCGGACCCGTCGCCGATCGGCCAGTCGATCCCCGGTGCCTTGACCGATGCGGTGCGCATTACCCAGCCGATGGTGCGGGCGGGCTATCTGGAGCGCGGCCCGGCCAGCCGCGAGGGGCGCGGGCGGGAACCGTTCGTGCCGGTCAGCTGGGAGCGCGCCACGGCGCTCGTCGCGGATGAACTACGCCGGGTCGCCACGGCGCATGGCAACGCGGCGATCTTCGGCGGCTCCTATGGCTGGGCCAGCGCCGGGCGCTTTCACCATGCGCAAAGCCAGTTACACCGCTTCCTGAACCTCGCCGGCGGCTATACCGCCTCGGTCAACACCCACAGCTACGCGGCGGCCGAGGTGCTGCTGCCGCATATCATCGGCAATCTGGATGGTCTGGTCGGACGGCACACGCCCTGGCCGGTGATCGCGCGGCACACCAGGCTGATCGTGGCGTTCGGCGGCATGCCGGTGAAGAACACCCAGATCAGCGCCGGCGGCGTCGGCCACCACACCATCCGCGACAGCCTGCGGCTCTGCCGCGACAACGGCGTCGGTTTCGTCAATGTCAGCCCGATCCGCGACGATCTGGCGGCCGAACTGGGCGCCGAGTGGCTGGCGCCGCGGCCGAACACCGATACCGCGCTGATGCTGGGCCTGGCGCATACCCTGGTCGCCGAAGGGTTGCACGATACCGGGTTCCTCGCGCGGTACTGCGCCGGCTTCGAGCGGTTCCTGCCCTATCTCATGGGCGAGGCGGATGGCCAACCCAAGGACG
>Ga0179596_10000093_pt1 | contig 79368 bp, 65 predicted proteins | sample CZODoug1_1_08_16_FD_155494 | JGI IMG/M metagenome (GOLD analysis project Ga0179596, IMG submission 155494) | Vadose zone soil fungal communities from Angelo Coast Range Reserve, California, USA - CZODoug1_1_08_16fungal (Illumina Assembly) | ecosystem: Environmental > Terrestrial > Soil > Vadose... | reverse complement strand
TACCGCCTAAGTGCCGCGCAAGCGGCGCCGGTAAGGGTGAAATGGTGCGGTAAGAGCGCACCGCGCTGGTGGCAACATCAGTGGCACGGCAAACCCCACCTGAAGCAAGACCAAATAGGGAAGCAAGATGCCGCTTTGGGCTGAAGTGTGTGGCCCACACACCGGCTTCCGGGTAGGTCGCTAGAGCTGCGCGGCGACGCGCATCCCAGAGGAATGACTGCCCAAGACAGAACCCGGCTTAACGGCCGACTCCTTTTTTAGTGCTGACGCACCCTGTCAACGGGGGTGCAAGACACCCCCGACCGATGGCGGCGCTGCGCGCCGTGAGGAAACGGAAGTGCTGACGCACCCTGTCAACGGGGGTGCAAGACACCCCCGACCGATGGCGGCGCTGCGCGCCGTGAGGAAACGGAAGTGCTGACGCACCCTGTCAACGGGGGTGCAAGACACCCCCGACTGATGGCGGCGCTGCGCCGTGGGGGGAAACGGAGTGCTGACGCACCCTGTCAACGGGGTGGAAGACACCCCCGACCGCGCGGCGCTGCGCGCCGTGAAGAGACGGAAGAGCTCGCGTGGAGAAATTCTCGCGCCGCTCATGCGTCCGGCTTTCTAAACAACTCCTAACAGATTGATTCAACACAAAGTCGTGCGTGAAGCTTCGCGACCGCGGTCAGACTGTGACCTAAGTCACTGTTGTCCCAAGTTTTTTTTAACTTAACACGTTGACAGTGCGGCGCCGCGGTACATATAGTGGTGGCCGGTGGGAAAAAGTGGGAGGGAATGGGTTGCGTGACCCATCCAGCGATGTTCAGGGGCGCCAATAAACTAACTCTCGATGCAAAAGGCCGGATGGTGATGCCCACCCGGTATCGCGAGCGGCTGCAGGAGCGTTGCGGTGGGAAATTGGTGGTCACGGTCGACAAGGATCAGTGTCTGCTCCTCTATCCCTTACCCGACTGGGAAGAGGTCGAGCGCAAATTGATGCGCTTGCCGGCGTTCAACGCGCAGGCAAGGCAGTTGCAGCGGCTGATGGTGGGCCATGCCACCGACCTGGAGCTCGACGGACACGGCCGGATTCTGCTGCCGCCGAATCTGCGTGAATTCGGTTTTCTGACGCGCGACGCGATGTTGATCGGGCAGGGAGTGAGATTCGAATTGTGGGATGAATCGCGGTGGAATGAACGTCGCGATGCCTGGCTGGCGAGCGACGAGACCGCCGGCGACTTGCCGACCGATCTCGAAACTCTGTCGCTTTAGTGTGGGTAACGCGTGGGCGGTGGAACACACGCCGGTACTGTTACCTCAAGTACTGGCCGCATTGGATATACGGGCGAGCGGCGTCTACATGGACGCCACTTTTGGGCGGGGCGGACACGCAGAGGCTATTTTGGAAAAGCTCGTCGCTGATGGTCGATTACTGTGCCTGGACCGCGATCCGGTGGCGGTAGCCGAAGCCGAAGCGCGCTTCGCCGCCGATCCGCGCGTGTCGATATTTCAGGCGCGCTTCTCCTCGCTGGCGGCATGCGCCGACCGAATCGCGCCCGGACTCAAATTCGACGGCATTCTGTTCGATTTGGGCGTTTCCTCGCCGCAACTCGATGATGCCTCCCGCGGCTTCAGCTTCATGCAGGACGGCCCGCTCGATATGCGTATGAGCAAAGGCGAGGGAATGAGCGCCGCCGACGTCGTCAACGACGCATCGGAGGCCGAGCTGATTCGCATCTTTCGCGACTTCGGCGAAGAACGGTTCGCGCCGCGCATCGCGCGCGCCATCGTGGCGGACCGGGCGTCCAAGCCTTTCGAACGCACCCTCGAACTTGCGCAGATGATTGCTCGAGTTGCGCGCAGCCGCGACCGGCACAAACATCCGGCGACGCGGGTTTTTCAGGCGCTGCGCATCCATGTCAACGGCGAACTCGACGAGCTCAATGCCGCGTTGCAGGCAGCGTTCGAGCGCTTGGCGCCGCGCGGACGCCTGGCCGTGATCAGTTTCCATTCGCTGGAAGATCGGATGGTCAAGCAGTTCATGCGCCGGCATGCGTCGACCGATCCCGTGTACGCGGGACTTCCCTTCGTGCCCGCGCATGCGGCGCCGAAGCTCAAATTGGTCGGCAAGTCGATCCGCGCCGACAGCCACGAAACCGCGCGGAATCCGCGTGCCCGCAGCGCGAGCTTGCGCGTTGCCGAACGTTTGAGTGAAGGGCTCGCCGCATGAGCAGAGTTCGCCGCATGAAGAGGCTCGCAGCATGAAGATTCGCTTAGGGTGGCAGATCGCTCTTCCCATACTCTGGCTTGCGGTGTTGGCCTCGGGCATGCAAGTGATTTATGCCCGTCACAAGGCGCGTGATCTGTTCGTGCATCTCGAGAAACTCAATGCCGAGCGCGATTCGCTCGAGATGGAATGGGGTCGCCTGCAGCTCGAACAGAGCTATTGGTCCTCGCACGCCTTCGTCGAGCGGGTGGCGAACGCGAAGTTGAAAATGAATCTGCCGCAAACCCGCGATGTACGGATCGTGCGACCGTGAAGTTGCGGTCCAACCTCAAGCCGCGCTCCGGCGAAAACGAGGCTCAGGCCAAGAGCTATCGCTGGCGCTCGGCCGTGGTGCTCGGCCTGGTGGTGCTGGGCGCCGCGGGCCTGGCGGCGCGCGCGGTGGAACTACAGCTGCTGGACCACGGTTTTCTCGCCAAGCAGGGCGACGATCGCTCGATGCGCGTGGTCAAGATCGCGGCGCATCGCGGCGCCATCACCGATCGCTCGGGCGAACCGCTGGCCATCAGCACGCCGGTCGACAGCGTGTGGGTCAACCCGCAGGAACTCAATGACAACATCGATCAACTCCCGAAGCTCGCCAAAGCCCTGAAGCAGGACCCGCAGTTCCTGGCGCGGCGCATCACCAGCAATCTGGATCGCGAGTTTTTGTATCTGGTGCGACACATGCCGCCCGATCAGGCCGCGCACATCAAGGCATTGGGAATTCCGGGCGTGAATCTGCTGCGTGAGTATCGTCGCTACTATCCCGCGGGCGAGGTGGCCGGGCACGTGGTCGGCTTCACCACCGTCGATGACTCGGGCCAGGAGGGCCTGGAACTCGGCTTCGACCAGTTGTTGAACGGCGAGGACGGCGCGAAGCGCGTCATTCAGGATCTGTATGGCCGCTACGTCGAAAACGTCGAGAGCATCCGCGCTCCGCGTCCGGGGCGCGACCTGGTCACCAGCATCGACCTGCGAATCCAGTATCTCGCGTATCGCGAACTGAAAGCGGCGATGCAGGAATATCGCGCGCAGGCAGGATCCGTCATCGTCATCGACGTCGATACGGGCGAGGTGCTGGCCCTGGTCAACCAGCCTTCGTACAACCCCAACGATCGTGAACAGCTGAAACCCGGGCTGTATCGGAATCGCGCTGCCACCGATATTTTCGAGCCCGGCTCGAGCATCAAACCATTCATCATGGCGGCGGCGTTGGCGTCGGGGCAGTATCGCGCCGACAGCGTGGTGGACACGTCGCCGGGTTTCTTGAAGGTCGGCTCGAAAGTATTCGAGGACGAAACCAACTTGGGTGTGGTGGATCTGGCCACCATTCTCGCCAAGTCCAGCAACGTGGGCGCCGCCAAGGTGGCCTTGTCGCTGAAGCCCGAACAGATCTGGAGGACGCTTACCGGGCTGGGATTGGGGCAGGTGACGGGAAGCGGCTACCCCGGCGAATCGGCCGGCATGCTGTCGAGCTATGCCCACTGGCGTCCCATCGGCATCGCGACGCTGTCCCACGGGTATGGTCTGTCCGTCACGCCGCTGCAACTCGCGCATGCCTACGCCACCATCGGTGCCGGTGGCATCAAGCGTCCGCTCTCCTTCGAGCGCGTCGCAGGTCCGGTGCCGGGCGAGCAGGTGCTCGATCCCAAAGTGGCGCACGAGCTGGTGCAACTGATGGAGCAAGTCATCGAGAAGGGCGGCACCGCCACGCGCGCCGCCGTGGTCGGCTATCGGGTGTCCGGCAAGACGGGCACCGCGTTTAAATCCATCGCAGGTGGCTATTCCACCGACCGAATCATGGCGGTATTTGCCGGCTTGGTGCCGGCGACGCACCCGAAGCTGGCCACGGTGGTGGTGATCGACGAGCCGAGCCGGGATTTGCACGAGGTCGGCACGTTGGCCCAGGGCGGCACGGTGGCGGCGCCGGTGTTCGCCAATGTGATGTCGGGTGCGCTGCGTCTCATGGATGTGCCTCCCGACGATTTGCAAAATGTACCCGCGGCCACGCTGGTACAAGCGAATGACACGCCATGAGCAACGACACTCGATGAACGCAACGACACAAGGCGTTTCCCTCATGTGGCTGCTCGACGGCATTGCCACGGTGCCTGGCATCGAATCACGCGTGGTGTTCGATCTCACGCTCGACAGCCGCGAAGCGCGGGCCGGAAGCTTGTTCTTTGCGCTCCGCGGTCAACAGTCGCACGGCTTGAAATATGCCGCGGAAGCGGTGGCGCGCGGCGCCACCGTGGTGTTGTGGGAATCCCCCGGAGAGCTTGACGAAGACCCCGCCCGTTACGAGGACTTCGCCCGTGAAGCGACCACTCTTGCCGCCAATGCCTCGGTGTTCGTGGCGCCGGTGGCTGGGCTTCGGCAACTGGTCGGGCGGATCGCGGACCGGTTTTTCGGTTGGCCCTCGGCGCATATGCGCATCGTCGGAATCACGGGAACGAACGGCAAGACCACCTGCGCGTATCTGCTCGCGCAAGCCCTGACGCGGCTGAAGTCCGACGCCGCGTATATCGGCACCATCGGATGGGGACGCGTCGGCGCGCCGCAGATTCCCACCGGGCGCGACGCTCACACCACCCCCGACGTGGTGAGTGTGCATCGTCAGTTGGCGAAATTGCGCGCTCTGGGCGTGCGGGATGTCGCGATGGAAGTGTCTTCGCACGCCCTCGATCAGGGCCGCGTCGACGCCGTGCGCTTTCATACGGCGGCATTCACCAACTTGACTCGCGATCATCTCGACTACCACCCGTCCATACAAGCCTATGGTGCGACCAAGGCGCGACTGTTCGCATTCGCGGGCCTGCAGCACATCGTCATCAACATCGGCGATGTCTTCGGCCGCGAGATCGCGGTACGGTACGGCGGACGCGTGCCGCTCACCGCGGTGTGCGTGGGCGCAAGCGACACCGCGTGGCTGGCCGATCGAGCGCTTTACGCCGACGATGTGAACCTCGACTGGCACGGCATTTCGATGTCGCTCGGCGGCAGCTTCGGTAAGCTTCGCGTGACCACCAAGCTCTTGGGCCGCTTCAATGCCGAGAATGCCGTGATCGTGCTCGCCTGCTTGATTGGGCTGGGCGTGTCGCTCGCGGATGCCGCGGCGGCGCTCGGCGAATGCACGGCGCCGCCGGGCCGCATGGAAGTGATCGAATCCAAGGAACCCGACAAACCGCTGGCGGTGATCGACTACGCACACACACCGGACGCGCTCGCCAACGCGCTGCGCGCCTTGCGGGAACATTGTCGCGGCACCTTGTGGTGCGTGTTCGGTTGCGGCGGCGATCGGGATCCGGGAAAGCGGCCCATGATGGGCGCCATCGCGGACGAACTGGCCGACCACATCATCGTGACCGACGACAATCCGCGCTCCGAAGACCCGCAGAGCATATGCAGCGCCATCGTCAGCGGCATCGTGAGACACCCCTCGCGGGTAATCCACGATCGCGGCGCAGCGATCGCGACCGCGCTCAAGGAAGCCGAAACGCCGGACATGGTGCTGATCGCCGGCAAGGGCCACGAGGACTATCAGATTTACGGCAATGAACGGCGCAGTTTCAGCGATCGGCGCGAAGCGCTGCGTTGTTTAGGGGCAGCAGCATGATCCGGGAGCGGCGATGAAGCGCACCCTGCTCGACTCGGCACGCGCGCTGGGCGCTCCGCTCAGCGGCACAGTCGGCGGCCAGGAAGTCCCCTATGGTGCGGTGTCGAGCGACAGCCGCACCTTGGGGCCCGGCGCCCTGTTCGTCGCACTGCGCGGTCCGAACTTCGACGGCACGGAATTCGTCGCCGCGGCCGCCGCGCGCGGCGCCGTCGGCGCATTGGTGGAGCGGGCTGTACCGATTTCGCTGCCGCAAATCGTGGTGCCGGACGCGCTGCGTGCCCTGCAGCAGCTGGCGACGGCCTGGCGCGCGGACTTCGATCTACCCATGGTGGCGGTGGCCGGCAGCAATGGGAAAACCACGGCAAAGGAGATGACCGCGGCGATTTTGTCGCGCATGGGAGCTTGCATGGCGACCCTTGGCAATCTCAATAATCACATCGGTGTGCCGCTGACATTGATGCGCCTCGATACTTCGCATCGCAGCGCGGTGGTGGAAATGGGCGCAAATCGCATCGGCGATGTGGCCGAACTGGTCAAGCTCGCACGGCCCACGGTGGGCCTGATTACCAATGCCGGCGCCGAGCATCTCGAGGGATTCGGCGACCTGGACGGCGTGGCCAAGGGCGAAGGTGAAATGGTGGCGTGCCTCGAGCCGCAAGCCACCGCCATCATCAACGCGGACGATCCGTATGCGGGTTATTGGCGCAGCGTGGCGAGCGCGCGGCGCATCGTCACTTTCGGTGTGCACGGCGCCGCGGATGGCGATGCGGGCCGCGGTTCAGCGGGCGGCGGCCCCGCGGGCCGCCGTGCGGATTTCATGGCCAGGAACGCCGTTCAGGCCATCGAGCGCGGAGAATTCGCCACTCGTTTCACCTTGCTGTGCCCGTTGGGCGAGTGCGAGATTCTGTTGAAAGCCGGCGGTGCGCACAATATCGCGAATGCGCTGGCGGCAGCGGCAGCGGCCAGTGCCGCGGGCGCTTCGTTGGAGGACATCGCCTTGGGCCTCGCGGATTTCCGCGCGGTCTCCGGCCGGTTGCAGTTGAAAGCGGGTCCGCGCGACAGTTGGATCATCGACGATTCGTACAACGCGAATCCGAGTTCGGTGCGCGCGGGCCTCGAGGTGCTGCGATCGCTGTCGGGCATCACCTGGCTGGTGCTCGCGGACATGGCCGAACTCGGTGAGCATACCTCGGACAGCCATGCCCACATCGGCAGCTACGCGCGCGACTGCGGCGTGAAGCGCTTGTTCGCCATGGGAGCGCAGAGCTCGCGCGCAGTGGAGACTTTCGGCGCGGGCGGGGAATGGTTTGGCGACGCCGATTCGTTGATTAGACGCTTGCAGTCCGAGCTCTCGCCCGGGGTGACGGTGCTCATCAAAGGCTCGCGCGTCAATCGATTGGAGCGCGTGGTTCAGGCGCTCACCGGCGCGGGCGGCGGCGCGGCGAGCGGCCGCATGGGCGCGGTTGCCGGCCCCATGATGCGAGCGAGCTAACCCGATGTTGTTGTATCTCACCGAATATCTCGCCAAGTTCTACTCCGGCTTTCACGTGTTTCAATATCTGACGCTGCGCGGCATTCTCGCGGCGATGACCACGCTGGCGATGGCGCTGTTCATCGGTCCGCGCATGATCGCAACCTTGACGCAGTACCAGATCGGCCAGCGGGTGCGCAGCGATGGGCCGCAGTCGCACCTGCAGAAATCCGGCACGCCCACCATGGGCGGGGGCCTCATCTTGGTGGCGATGGTCATCGGTACCTTGCTGTGGGCGGATCTGTCCAGCCGCTTCGTCTGGATTTTGGTGGCGACCACGCTGGCGTTCGGCGCCATCGGCTTCTACGACGATTATTTGAAATTGGTGGTGGGTAATTCGAAGGGGCTGGCGGCGCGCTACAAGTACCTCGCGCAATCGCTGGCCGCGCTGGTGGCGGCGTACACCCTGCACAGCCTGCATCAGACCGCAGCCGAGACCACGCTTTACGTGCCGTTCTTCAAAACCATTGCGGTGCCCATGACCACCGTCGGTTTCGTTGCCTACGCCTATCTGGTGATCGTCGGCACCAGCAATGCCGTGAACCTCACCGACGGGCTCGACGGGCTGGCCATCATGCCGGCGGTGATGGTGGCGACGGCGCTGGGGATTTTTGCGTACGCCACCGGCAACATCAAGTTCGCGACCTACTTGCAGATTCCGTACATCCACGGCGTGGGCGAGTTGTTGATTTTCAGTGCCACGCTGACCGGTGCGGGTCTCGGATTCCTGTGGTTCAACGCCTATCCTGCGGAAGTATTCATGGGCGATGTGGGCGCTTTGGCCATCGGCGCGGCCCTCGGAACCATCGCCGTGATCGTGCGTCAGGAAATCGTCTTGTTCGTGATGGGCGGAGTGTTCGTGGTGGAGACGGTCTCCGTGATGCTGCAAGTGGCGTCGTTCAAGCTGACGGGCAGACGCATCTTTCGCATGGCGCCCCTGCATCATCATTTCGAACTCAAAGGCTGGGCAGAGCCCAAGGTCATCGTGCGTTTCTGGATCATCAGTTTCGTGCTCGTATTGGCGGGTCTTGCGACCTTGAAGATACGCTGATGGCAAGCGTGGTCGTTGGTCTCGGCAAGACGGGCGCATCGTGTTTGCGATACTTCGCAAGGCATGGAGTTGCCGCGGCTGCCACCGACTCGCGCCGCGCTCCGCCGGGACTCGAGGAACTCGGGCCCCTCGCCCAGTCGCTGGACATTCGCTTAGGAAAGTTCGATCTGTCGCTGCTCGACGGCGCGACGCAGCTGTTGATGTCGCCCGGCGTGTCGCTGGAGGAGCCCATCGCGAAAGAAGCGCGCGCTCGCGGCATCGAAGTGGTAGGCGATATCGAACTGTTCGCGCGCGCGGTGCGTGCGCCGGTGATCGGCGTCACCGGCACCAACGGCAAGAGCACGGTCACCAGCTTGGTGGCCGCCATGGCGAGCGCCGCGGGGCGCCGCGTGCTCGCCGGCGGCAATCTCGGCGTTCCGGCGCTGGATCTCTTGGAGCTGCCGACTCCAGATCTCTATGTACTCGAGTTGTCGAGCTTTCAGCTGGAAACCACATCCTCGCTGATGCTGTTGGGCGCGGTGGTGCTCAACGTGACCGCGGATCACATGGATCGCTATGGGTCGGTGGAGGACTACGCGCGCGCCAAGGCGCGGATTTTTGCGCGCGCGGCCACTGTTGTGCTCAACGCGGACGATCCTCTGGTAGCGACCATGGGTGGGGCGGCCTCGCATGCGGCGGAGGAGCACGGGCCGGCGGAGCGTGAGACGGCAAACAGCGGCTCGGTCGGGCGCGGCTCGACCGGCGGCGGGCCGGCGGGTGTTGGGCCGGCGAGTGGTGGCGCGGCGGTGGGTCGCGAGGCGGCAGGTGGCGGAGCGCGCGGCGGTGGGGCGCTGGGGCGCGGCGCGGTCGGCCGCGGTGGGTCGCGCATAGTGACATTTTCGACGCAGCGCGCCGATGCCGATTATTCGCTGGCGCGTTCCGGGACGCAGACGCTGCTGTGCCGTCACGGCGAGGCGGTGCTGGATATCAAACGCATGAAAATTACTGGCCTGCACAATGCCGCCAACGCGCTGGCCGCGCTGGCGTTGGGCGAGGCGGCGGGCCTGCCGTTGCGGGCGATGCAGCAGGCGCTGGAGGCTTTTCCGGGGCTGCCGCACCGCTCTGCCTGGGTGGCGGATATTGCGGACGTGCGCTATGTGGACGACTCGAAAGGCACCAATGTGGGGGCCACCCTCGCTGCGGTGGACGGCATGCCGGGGCCTTTGGTGTTGATCGCGGGCGGCGTGGCCAAGGGACAGGATTTCGCGCCGCTGGCGGCGGCGTTCAGGGGCAAGGTCAGGCATGCGGTGTTGATCGGCCAGGATGCGGGGGCGGTGGAAACGGCGCTGTCGGGCGTGTGCGGCACGGAGCGCGCAGCCTCGATGGAGGATGCCGTGGCGGCGGCGGCGCGGGCTGCAAGTTCCGGCGATACGGTATTGCTGTCCCCGGCCTGCGCCAGCCTCGACATGTTTCGCGACTACGGCCATCGCGGCGATGTATTCGCCGCGGCGGTGCGCGCGCTGCCGGGGCGATCATGATGAACGCCGCCACCATGAGCTACGGCGTCAGGGCGCGCGAACGGCTGCCGTTCGCATGGGACACCATCACCTTAGGGTTGGTGGCCGCATTACTGTTGGTGGGGCTGGTGATGGTCACCTCCGCCTCCATGTCGGTGGCAGCGAAGAACCTTGGCGATCCGTTCTATTTTCTGGAACGTCAGTTCGTGTTCGGTGTGTGCGGCCTGTTGGTGGCGTGGGCCGTGACGCGCGTGCCCGCAGAGTTGTGGGAGAAGCATAGTCTCGCGTTGCTGCTGCTGGGTCTCGCGCTGCTGTTGCTGGTGCTCATTCCGGGACTGGGCGCGAAGATCAACGGCGCGCGCCGCTGGATGCGCATCGGTCCGATGAATTTTCAAGTCTCGGAACTCGCCAAGGTGTTGGTGCTCACCTGGGTATGCAGCTATTGCGTGCGCAAGCGGGCCGAACTCGAACAGACATTCGGCGGCCTGCTAAAACCCGTGGGCCTGTTGACGGTTGCCGGCGTGTTGCTGTTGATGGAACCGGACTTCGGTGCGACCACGGTGTTGTTCGCCACCGGCTTTGCGGTGCTGTTCGTCGCCGGGGCACGACTGCGCTACGTCTTGTCGCTGGTTTCTTTGGTGGCCGCGGCCTTTGCCGTGCTGGCGCTGACCTCGGCCTACCGGCTGAAGCGGCTAACGGTGTTCCTGCACCCCTGGGACGATCCGTTCAACGGCGGCTTCCAGTTGACCCAGTCGCTGATCGCCATCGGCCGGGGCGGTTGGTTCGGTGTGGGCTTGGGCAGCAGCATCCAAAAGCTGTTCTATCTGCCGGAGGCGCACACCGATTTCGTGTTCGCGGTGCTGGCCGAGGAATTGGGGTTGGTGGGCGTCATGGGGGTGATCGGGTTGTTCGTCGCCCTGGTGTGGCGCGCATTCCAAATTTCGCGCATGGCCTCGCAGGCCGGGCTCAAATTCCAGTCGTATCTGGCGCTGGCCTTCGGCATGTGGCTGGGCCTGCAGGCCATCGTCAACATCGGCGTCAACATGGGGGTGTTGCCGACCAAGGGATTGACTTTGCCGCTGCTCAGCTACGGGCGCAGCAGTTTGATCGTGAGCTTGGGGTGGCTGGGGATGCTGCTGCGGATCTATCACGAAGTGAGGTGCACGTCGCGTTCGGCGGTCATGCGCATGCCGGGAGGACCTCGATGATGCCTGCAGCCTCACGGACCCCTGCTACCGCTCAAGGACGACCCGTGCTCATCATGGCCGGTGGCACGGGTGGGCATGTATTCCCAGCGCTGGCAGTGGCCAAAGTGTTGCGCGAGCGCGGCGTGGCGGTGGTGTGGTTGGGCGTGCCGGCCAGCATGGAATCGCGGTTGGTACCGGCGAATGGATTTCCGATCGAATGGATTCGGGTGAAGGGAATTCGCGGCAAGGGCCTGGCGGCTTGGGCGATGGCGCCGCTGCGCATCGTCCATGCCGTGTTGCAGGCATTGATGGTACTGCGCCGTGTGCGGCCGCGTGCGGTGCTGGGTGCGGGGGGCTATGTGAGTGGCCCCGGCGGCATTGCGGCGTGGCTGATGCGCATTCCGCTGTTGATTCACGAACAGAATGCCATCCCGGGCTTGACCAATCGTTGGCTGGCGCGCATCGCCGTCCAGGTACTGCAGGGCTTTCCGGGCAGCTTCGACAAGAAGCTGGGTGCGCGCTTCGTGGGCAATCCGGTGCGCGCCGACATTGCCGCCATCCCCGAGCCGGCGGCGCGCTTCGCCGGGCGCAGCGGCCGTGCGCGCTTGTTGGTGTTCGGCGGCAGCCAGGGTGCGCAGCGCTTGAACGCCATGGTGCCGCAGGCGCTGTCGCGCTTGGACCCGGCGCGTCGGCCGGATGTGCGGCATCAGGCGGGCGCGCGTGGCATCGACGCCGCGCGCTCGGCCTATCAAGAGGCGCATGTTGAGGCCGACGTGACGCCGTTCATCGATGACATGGCCGCGGCGTATGCGTGGGCGGATGTGGCGGTATGTCGCGCCGGGGCGATGACCATCGCGGAGTTGCAGGCGGCGGGTTTGGGCGCGCTGTTGGTGCCGTTGCCGGTGGCGACGGATGATCATCAGACCAAGAACGCCGAAACCATGGTGAGCATCGGCGCCGGGCGCGTGCTGCAGGAACGCGACCTGACGGCTGATACGTTGAGCGCATGCATTGCCGAACTCACGGCGGACCGCGGCCGCATGCTGACAATGGCCGACGCGGCGCGCCGGGCGCGAGTCACCGATGCGGCGGAACAGGTGGCGAATTCGTGCCTGGCCGCGGGAGCGCCGGCATGACCGACAGCTTGGGCCAAAGCTTCAGCGCCAGCATGAACGATCGCATGCGTCGCATCCACGTGATCCACCTGGTCGGCATCGGCGGCAGCGGCATGGGGGGCATCGCCGAGGTGCTGGTGAATCTGGGCTACGAAGTGCAGGGCTCGGATCTCAAACCGAATTCGGTGACTCAGCGGCTGGCGCGCTTGGGCGCGAAGATTTTCATCGGCCACGCGGCCGAGCATCTGGGCAGCGCCGATGTGGTGGTGGTGTCGAGCGCCGTCAATCGCACCAACCCGGAGGTTGCGGCGGCGCTGGCGAACCGTATTCCGGTGGTGCCGCGTGCGGAAATGCTGGGCGAGCTCATGCGCTTTCGCTACTCGGTGGCAGTTGCCGGCACCCATGGCAAGACCACGACCACGAGCCTGGTGGCGAGCGTGCTGGCCGAAGGCGGTTTGGATCCGACCTTCGTCATCGGCGGACGGCTGAAGAGCGCCGACAGTAATGCGCGCCTGGGCGCGGGGCGCTTTCTGGTGGCGGAGGCCGACGAGAGCGACGCGTCCTTCATGCACCTGCAGCCGATGATTGCCATCGTCACCAACATCGACAACGACCATCTGGCCACGCACGACGGCGACTTCTCGCGGCTCAAGCAGAGCTTCGTGGATTTTCTGCACAACCTGCCGTTCTATGGTCTGGCGGTGCTCTGCACGGACGATGCCTATGTGCAAAGCATTCTCGAAGCGGTGGGCCGGCCGTTCGTGACCTACGGCTTCGCGGAAAACGCGGATGTGCGTGCGGTGAATGTGGTGCGTGCGGGGCTGCAGTCGCGCTACGACGCGCTGCGCTCGGGGCATGAGCCGCTGGAGCTGACCATCAATCTACCCGGCCGGCACAATGTACTGAACTCACTGGCGGCGGTCGCAGTGGCCACTGAGCTCGGGATTGCCGACGCAGCCATCCAGAAAGCGTTGGCCAATTTTCAGGGCATCGATCGGCGGCTGCAGCAGCTGGGCGAGATCGAGTGGGCGGGCGGCCGGGCCTTGGTGGTGGACGACTATGGCCATCACCCGACGGAGGTGGCGGCGACCATCGATGCGGTGCGCCAAGGGTGGCCGTCGCGCCGGCTGGTGCTTGCGTTTCAGCCGCATCGCTACACGCGAACGCGGGATTTGTTGGACGATTTCGGGCGCGTGCTGGGTGATTGCGACGTGCTGCTGGTGACCGAAGTGTATGGGGCGGGCGAAGCGCCCATCGCGGGAGCCGATGGCCGCGCGATTTGCCGCGCGGTGCGTTCGCGCGGCGTGATGGAGCCGGTGTTCGTCGAGCGCGTCGACGACTTGGCCGAGTCGCTGCGTGGCATTTTGCACGACGGCGACGTGGTGCTGACCATGGGCGCCGGAAACATCGGCGCCGTGGCCCATGAACTCAAAAGCCGTATCGCGGCGGGGGCTGCCCCATGAGCGCCGGACCCTTGCGTCTGGCGGCGGCGCAGATCTCGCAGGAATTCAGTCAGCGGGTAGCGTTCGACGCGCCCATGTCCAAGTACACCTCGTGGCATGCCGGCGGACCCGCGGATGTGTTTTTCACGCCCCGCGATGTCACCGATCTGGCGTCGTTCCTGCGGCAGCTGCCGGCCGACGCCCCGACGCTGTGGATCGGACTGGGCAGCAATCTTCTGGTCCGCGATGGCGGCGTGCGCGGCGCCGTGGTCTGCATGAATGGCACGTTGGGAACGCTGGAGCGGGTGAGCGAGACGCGAATCCACGCACAGGCCGGCGTCCCGTGCGCGCGGCTGGCGCGGCAGTGTGTGAAGTGGGGCTTGGGACCGGCGGAATTCTTTGCGGGTATACCGGGCACCCTGGGCGGCGCGCTGGCGATGAATGCCGGTGCCTGGGACGGCGAAACCTGGCGGCATGTGATCGAGGTGGACGTGCTCGATCGCCGCGGCGTGCGGCGCACGCGTCCGTACTCCGACTACAAGATTTCGTATCGCCAGGTGCGCGGACCTTCGGATGAGTGGTTCATCGGAGCGCGACTGGAATTCGAGCGCAAACCCGGCATCAATGACGCGGCGATTCGCGATTTGCTGGAGCGACGCAAGACGACTCAGCCCATCGGTGAATGGAGCTGCGGCTCGGTGTTCACCAATCCACCCGGCGAGCATGCGGGGCGCCTCATCGAGAAGGCGGGCCTCAAGGGTTTTCGCATCGGCGATGCCTCCGTGTCGGAGAAGCATGCCAATTTCATCATCAATCATGGTGCGGCGCGCGCGGCCGACATCGAGGCCTTGATCCTGCACGTGCAACGAACCGTCGCCGAATTCCATCACATCGAACTCACGACTGAAGTGCGTATCGTCGGAGATCCGGCATGAGCTTACTGACGACGCAATCCGCCGCGCGCCGGACACAGGCCGCAGCGGACTTCGGCAAGGTCGCGGTGCTCTTGGGCGGCGATTCAACGGAGCGCGAAATTTCCTTGTTGAGCGGCAATGCCGTACTCGCAGCCCTGAAGCGGCGCGGCGTGAATGCGCATGGCTTCGATCCGCGCGATCTCCCGGTGCAGAACCTGGCGAGCGAAAAGTTCGAGCGGGCGTGGATTGCGCTGCACGGGCCGGGGGGCGAGGACGGTGTGATGCAGGGGGCCCTCGAGTGGTTGGGTATCCCCTACACCGGCAGCGGCGTGCTCGCCTCGGCGCTCACCATGGACAAGCTCAAGACCAAACGCGTGGTGGTGGGCGCGGGCTACGTCGCGCCCGAATATGCGGTGTTGGCGAGCCCGGACGATTTGGCCGGCGCCTTGGCGTCGGTGGGTTTGCCGCTGATGGTCAAACCGGCCTCGCAGGGCTCGAGCGTGGGCATCACCAAAGTCAAAACCGCCGCAGAATTTCTGCCTGCCTATGCGGACGCCAGGGCGGTGGATCCCATCGTGTTCGCCGAGCGCTTCATTTCGGGTGACGAGTACACCGTGGGCGTGCTGCACACCGAGGCGTTGCCGTCCATCCGCATTCAGCCGGCCACCGAGTTCTATGACTATCAGGCGAAGTATTTCCGCAACGATACCCAGTACCACTGCCCGAGCGGGCTCACCGCTCAAGCCGAGGCCGAGTTGCAGGCGGCGGCGCTGGCGGCGTTCCGCGTCACCGACTGCTTCGGTTGGGGTCGTGTGGATTTCATGCGCGACAGCATCACCAATAAATTTTATTTCATCGAAATCAATACCACGCCGGGAATGACCGATCACAGCTTGGTGCCCATGGCGGCACGTCAGGCGGGCATGGATTTCGAAGAATTGGTGTGGCGGGTGCTGGAGACGAGTTTCGCGAGGCAGAGAAAACCATGATGTCCTCGACAATCATTGTGCAACACCGACCCCGAGCAATCGTCGCGCAATACCCATTCGTGAGTGACTGCAAACTCCTGAGCTGCCGCCCAGTTTTTCGGCGATCCCAAATCTTGAGTATGAGCACATGAATCTGCAATGGCTCACCCGCCGGAATCGCTTCAAGAAGCGCGTCACCGTTGAAAAGCGAGGTTGGCAATGGCCCAAGTTCTTCGGCGATTGGCGCATCTACGCGCGGCGCACGGCGTTGCTGGTGCTCATCGTCGGCGCGCTGGCGGGGCTCACGTGGTCGCTCGACCGGCCGATTCGGGTGATTTCCATGGACGGCGCCTTTCAACGGGTATCACCCGGACAAGTGGAGAAGGCGGTGGCGCCCTTCACCCAGGCCGGCTTCATGTCGGCGGACATCGATCGTATTCAGCGCGCCGTCGAGTCCGTACCTTGGGTGGACCACGCCAGGGTGGAGCGGCGGTTCCCGAACAGTCTGCACGTCGCGCTGGTCGAAGAGACGGCTGCGGCTCGTTGGGGCGAATCCGGTCTGCTGAATACGCGCGGCCAACTGTTCGTCAGGGAAGCGACGCATGTGCCGGCGGAACTGCCGCGCCTCTCCGGGCCCGAGGGCACGGAATCGCAGGTGGCACAGCGCTATCTGTCGGCGCAGGGCCGCATGCTCGAGGCGGGAATGCGCATTGCCGCGCTGCGTCTCGATGAGCGCGGTGCGTGGGAACTGGATTTGGACAGCGGTGTGACCGTGAGGCTGGGACGACGCGACGTCGACGAGCGGCTCGATCGGTTCATCCGCACGGCGTCGCAAATCATCGCGCATCGCTTGAACGACATCACCTATGTGGACATGCGCTATTCCAATGGCTTCGCCATCGGTTGGCGCACTGCGGCGGCGCCGGCGTCGGTGCCGGCCAAACATTCTGACGATGCCGACGCGTAAGGGAATTTTGAATAAACATGGCTAAGCGTTCTGATCGCAATCTGGTAGTGGGCCTCGACATTGGCACGAGCAAGGTCGTGGCCATCGTGGGCGAAATCAAAAGCGACGGGGCGCTGGAGATCATCGGCATCGGCAGTCATCCGTCGCGGGGCCTCAAGAAAGGCGTGGTGGTCAACATCGAGTCCACCGTGCAGTCCATTCAGCGCGCCGTCGAAGAAGCGGAGCTCATGGCTGGCTGCGAAATCCACTCGGTGTATGCCGGCATCGCCGGCAGCCATGTGCGCAGTCTCAACTCGCACGGCATCGTCGCCATCAAGGACAAAGAGGTGGTGCAGGGCGATGTGGAGCGGGTGATCGACGCCGCCAAAGCCGTCGCCATTCCCGCGGATCAGAAGATCCTGCACGTCTTGCCGCAGGAATACATCATCGACACTCAGGAAGGGATTCGCGATCCCATCGGCATGTCGGGCGTGCGCCTCGAGGCGAAGGTGCACATCGTCACCGGCGCCGACAGCGCGGCGCAAAATATCGTGAAATGCGTGCAGCGCTGCGGTCTTGCAGTGGACGACATCGTGCTCGAACAACTGGCGTCGAGCTATGCCGTGCTCACCGAGGATGAGAAGGATTTGGGCGTGTGCGTGGTCGACATCGGCGGCGGCACCACGGACATTGCGGTGTTCGGTGGCGGCGCGATTCGCCACACGGCGGTGATTCCCATCGCGGGCGATCAGGTCACCAACGACATTGCGGTGTCGATGCGCACGCCGACCCAGTACGCCGAGGACATCAAGATCAAGTACGCCTGCGCGCTGTCGCAATTGGCCAACCCCGATGAAACCATCGAAGTGCCGAGCGTCGGCGATCGGCCGCCGCGCCGCCTGGCGCGCCAGACGCTGGCCGAGATCGTCGAGCCGCGCTACGAAGAATTATTCGGCTTGATCCGCGATGAGCTGCGCCGCGCCGGACTCGAGGAGTCGGTGGCGACGGGCATCGTGCTCACCGGCGGCAGTTCCAAGATGGAAGGCGCGATCGAACTTGCCGAAGAAGTGTTTCACATGCCGGTGCGCTTGGGCGTGCCGCAATACGTCAGCGGGCTGGTCGACGTAGTGAGCAATCCGATTCATGCCACCGGCGTCGGGCTGCTGCTGTACGCGAAGAACAATATGGACGTGCGACGAACGGAGGTGCCGCTGTTGTCGGGCGGCATGAAATCCATTCTCGACCGAATGAAGGCGTGGTTTCAGGGCAATTTTTGATAACACGAATGGTTAGATTGCAACCGAAAGTATTTGAATACAACCGTAAGGAGAACTGGAATGTTTGAACTCATGGACTCATATAGTCAAAGCGCCATCATCAAGGTGCTGGGCGTGGGCGGTGGCGGCGGCAACGCTGTCTCGCACATGGTTTCCGCGGGCCTCGAAGGCGTGGAATTCATTTGCATCAACACCGATGCGCAGGCTTTGAAGCACTCCAAGGTGCGCACGGCGCTGCAGATCGGCTGCAACATCACCAAGGGCTTAGGCGCGGGCGCCGATCCCGAAGTGGGCCGGCAAGCGGCCATGGAAGACCGCGACCGCATCATCGAACTCATCGAAGGCTGCGACATGCTGTTCATCACCGCCGGCATGGGCGGCGGCACGGGCACGGGCGCGGCCCCTGTGGTCGCGCAGGTGGCGAAGGAGCTGGGTATTTTGACGGTGGCGGTGGTGACCAAGCCCTTCGAAATGGAAGGCAACAAGCGCTCGCGCGTCGCCGATCAAGGCATGCTCGAACTGTCCAAGTACGTGGATTCCTTGATCACCATTCCGAACCAGAAGCTCTTGGCGGTTCTTGGCAGTAGCACCACACTTCTTGACGCTTTCAAGGCGGCGAATACCGTGCTGCAGGGCGCCGTTCAGGGAATTGCCGAACTCATCACCCGGCCGGGCCTGATCAACGTCGACTTTGCGGACGTACGCACCGTCATGTCGGAAACCGGCATGGCCATGATGGGCTCGGGAGCGGCGTCGGGCGAGGATCGGGCGCGCGAAGCGGCCGAGGCGGCGATTTCCAGCCCCCTGCTCGAAGATATCAATCTCGCGGGTGCACAAGGCATTCTGGTCAACGTCACCGCGGGCATGGATCTGTCCATCGGCGAGTTCCAGGAAGTGGGCAACGTCATCAAGCAGTTCGCTTCGGATGACGCCACCGTGGTGGTGGGTACGGTCATCGATCCTGAGATGGCCAATCAGATCCGCGTCACCGTGGTCGCGACGGGCCTCGGCAAGCCGGTGGTGCGGGCCGCCGCTCCGCAGCAGGCCGCAGCGGCCCTGGCGCCGCCGCCCACCATGCGGGTGGTTCGCCAGAAGTCGCCGATGGCGCCCACCGATTACGCCATGTTGGACCGGCCGACGGTACAGCGGCAGCGCGCGGTGGGCGATGGTTTACGGCAAGAGGTGGAATCGGAGGATTTGCTGGACATACCGGCATTCCTGCGCCGACAGGCGGATTGATTCGCGCGATTGGACCATTCCAGTTTGGCGCTCGCGGGGACCTTTTCGGTCACTGCGAGCGTCCGTTTGAACTTTTTTCGATTTTAGGCTTCTGTTCAGCCTGTGGTACCTTTGTCGCTTGCTTTACTTAAGATCGGTAATCCGGTTCCCATGTTGAATCAAAGAACTCTGAAGAATTCCATTCGTGCCACGGGGGTGGGTTTGCATACGGGGAAGAAGGTCTTGATGACCTTGCGACCCGCCTTGCCGGACACCGGTATCGTGTTCCGCCGCACGGACTTCGATAAACCCGTCGACATCAAAGCCCGCGCCGAGAACGTCGGCGATACCATGATGGGCACCACTCTGCACACCGGTGACGTGAAAGTGTCGACGGTGGAGCATTTGCTGTCCGCATTGGCGGGGCTGGGTATCGACAACGCCTTGGTGGAAGTGAGCGCGGGCGAAGTACCCATCATGGACGGCAGCGCCGGGCCCTTCGTGTTTTTATTGCAGTCCGCGGGCATCGAGGAACAGAAAGCGCCCAAGCGGTTCATCCGCATCCTCGAGAGTCTGCAGGTCGACGATGGCGACAAGTGGGCGCGCTTCGACCCCTACGACGGCTTCAAGGTGAATTTCGAAATCGAATTCAATCACCCGACGTTCAAGAAACACTCGCAAGTCGCGTCCATGGATTTTTCGACCACGTCGTTCCTGCGCGAAGTGAGCCGCGCGCGAACCTTCGGTTTCATGCGCGATTTGGAAAGTTTGCGGGCACGCAATCTGGCTCTCGGCGGCAACATGGACAACGCCATCGTGCTCGACGATTACCGGGTGCTCAACGAAGACGGCTTGCGTTACGAAGACGAGTTCGTCAAACACAAGATTCTCGATGCCATCGGCGATTTGTACTTGCTGGGGCACAGTCTCATCGGCGAGTTCAGCGGCTACAAGTCGGGTCACGCGCTCAACAATAAATTGCTGCGCACGCTCATCGCTACCGACAGCGCGTGGAAGGAAGTGACGTTCGAGAGTTTGAAGGATGCGCCGATCAGCTATGTCGAGGCGGCTGCGGCGAGGGCTTGAGCTGTGGTGGGCGCCCGTGTCGTGTTTCGGCGGGCGCTAGGGTTTGATTGCCGCTGACCAGACCGTGCCGAATCGGTCCGCGTAAACGACGGCGGCGGCCACTACGATCACCAGCGCGCATTTGAAGGCCGCAGCGTCGCCTATGGCGAAGAGGAAGAAGAAAATCGGCGTGAGGCCCTGAGTGCCGCCCCCCAGAGACAATGCGTGGGTCCACAGCAGCAGGGCGGCGGTGACCAGCGCCGTCAGGGACAGCAGGATTCGGGCGCCGCGGGACTGCGCGACGCCTTGGACCGGTGCGACGGTCAAGCCGGTGGTCATGGCGATGATGTATAAGTGCTGGTCAAGCGCGGGTCGGGACGACCTTGATTCGGATGCTGTGGATTTCGATACCCATGGAATCGTTGACGCGAGTCTTGAGCACGTCCGTGACGTAACGCAGGCGCGCGGCCCAGGCAGCGCTCGCCACCCCCACGGTGAGTCGCCCGTCTTGTACGCCCGCACTGACTACGTTTTCGGCCAGCTTGGGAGGGAGGGCGGCACAAACGTGCTCGAGGGCCAAGCTTCGCTGCTGAGATTTCGCTTTGAGGTCGCTAAGTCGCCTACCGCCGACCTTCAATAACTCGTTGATACTTTTGGGTTTATGCACGTGGCTGGACACCCTGCGCGAGAGAATGTGTGTTCAAAGCGTGCTTAAATTCCTTGTTTTGGTGCGTCTTATTCTGCATAGTTTACGCCCTTTGGTCCCCAAGCCATGGAGGTTGGCCCTCAGATGACGGCGTTGGAGCGAAATTCCCTATGAATGTCATTTTCGTTGGTCGCAAAACGGGCCGAGTCAAGCAGTTAGACCTGCGGCATCCGCTGGTGGTGGCGGCTGCCCTTGCGCTGGTATTCGGTATCGTCGGCGGCGCCTTTTCCATTGGTGTCGGCTTGGGCGTGCGCCATGGCGGCTCGAATCCCATCGATCAACTGGGCGGCTGGTCGGCCGATTTGATTCGTGAGAAGGCACAGATAGAAGACGTACGGCGCGTGCTCCAGGAAAAGGTGAATGCGCTCGCCATGCGGGTCGGGCAAATGAACGCCAACGTGATTCGGCTGGATGCCCTCGGTAAGCGCTTGACGCGCATGGCCAATTTGAATGATGGGGAATTCGATTTCGGCAACCCGCCAGCACTGGGCGGAGCGGAGACTGCTGACGGGCAACCTGCGCAGATACCCAGTCTTACGGCCATGGTCGACGATTTGCAAAGCGAACTGTCCAGTCGTGAACAGCAGTTGGGCGTTCTGGAGAACTTGATTCTCACGCGAGAACTGAACAAACAGGTGTATCCGGAAGGCCGCCCGGTACAGCAGGGCTGGATTTCGTCTTACTTCGGACGCCGAGCCGATCCCTTCACCGGGTACACGGCGGTGCACAAGGGCGTGGATTTCGCCGGCCCCGAGGGCACCAAGGTGTCGTCGGTGGCGGCAGGCCTGGTCACCTTCGCCGGCGAGCGGGCTGGGTTTGGACAGATGGTGGAAATCAACCACGGCAACGGCTTGGCCACGCGCTACTGCCACAATGAAAGTCTGTTGGTGAAGCAGGGCGACATGGTGCGCAAGGGCCAGGAAGTGTCGTTGATGGGGTCCACCGGCCATTCGACCGGCCCTCATTTGCATTTTGAAGTGCTGAAAAACGGGGCTCAGGTGGACCCGTTGCGTTTCATTGGTGAGGACCGCTAGGCAGATAGCTAACGGGTCTTGCGTTGGGCGGGGACCGCTAGGCAGCTAGCTTGCGGATCTTCTGCTGGGCGGGGACGGCTAGGCAGCGGTATTGCGGGTCTGCGCTGGGCGGGGACCGCGCAACCCCAGAGATGTCTGGAATTGGCCTGGGCTTGCGAGGGAACCGTGGGGGTGTGGGCGACCCAGCTTACGCGCCGCGCTAGGCTACGGGACCTAGGCTACACGTCCTGAGCTAAGCTGCCCTCGGGGTGGCGACTTTGGATTACGCGCCCCGGGCTGGGCGCCCCGGCACCCGCCTCCGGGCAGGGTCCCACAACGAAACGATTTCCCGGCTTTCCAGTCTATCCGTACAATACCCAGTTTTCTTAAGGACTCCCCTTGTGTGGAAGCTTCTGACGCAGATATTTGGCAGCCGTAATCAGCGACTGGTTAAGGAGCTGAGCCGCATGGTGGCGGCAATCAACGGTTTCGAAGCCAGCACCGGTACATTGGCTGACGAGCAATTCCCCGAGAAGACGCGGGAGCTCAAGGCGCGGTTTGCCGCGGGCACCCCGCTGGACGCGTTGGTTCCGGAGGCCTTTGCACTGGTCCGCGAAGCGTCGCGCCGAAAGCTGGGGTTGCGCCATTTCGATGTGCAGCTCATCGGCGGCCTCGCGTTGCACGCGGGGAAAATCGCTGAGATGCGCACGGGCGAAGGCAAGACTCTGATGGCGACGCTGCCGGCGTATTTGAACGCGCTCAGCGGCGATGGCGTGCACGTGGTCACGGTGAACGAATACCTGGCGCAGCGCGACTCGGACTGGATGGCTCCGGTGTTTCGTTTTCTGGGGCTCGAGGTGGGCGTCATCAAGAACGCGCAGTCGTCGGAAGAAAAGCGCGCCGCCTATGCCTGCGACATCACGTACGGCACCAACAATGAATTCGGCTTCGATTATCTGCGGGACAATCTCGCATTTCGGTTGGAGGACCGCACCCAGCGCAAATTGTCATTCGCCATCATCGACGAAGTGGACTCCATTTTGATCGACGAGGCCCGTACGCCGTTGATCATTTCCGGCCCGGCTGAGGAAAGCACCGAGCTTTACATCAAGATCAATGCCTTGATTCCGCGGTTGGTCAAACAGAAAGAAGAGAACGGGCCCGGCGATTACGCCGTCGATGAGAAAACCAAGCAGGCCACGCTCACCGAGGACGGGCATCAGAAGGTCGAAGAACTGATGGCGGAAATCGGGCTGCTTCGTGAAGGCGAGAGTCTTTACGACGCCACCAATATCCGCCTGATGCATCACTTGAACGCGGCGCTGCGCGCGCATGCGTTGTACAAGCGCGATGTGGAATACATCGTACGTCAGGGCGAAGTCATTATCGTCGATGAATTCACCGGCCGCACCATGCAGGGCCGGCGTTGGTCCGACGGATTGCATCAGGCCGTGGAAGCGAAAGAAGGGGTGAAGGTTCGCGAAGAGAATCAAACTGTCGCCTCGATTACCTTCCAGAACTTCTTCAGACTGTATTCGAAGTTGTCCGGCATGACGGGAACTGCGGATACCGAGGCCTTCGAATTCCAGCAAATCTATGGCTTGGAAGTGGTGGTCATTCCGACCCACAAGCCGATGATCCGCAAGGACAAGTCCGATCTGGTGTTCCTGTCGGAGCAGGATAAATTTCAGGCCATACTCGAAGACATTCAGGATTGTGTGAAGCGGGGTCAGCCGGTGCTGGTGGGCACTACGTCCATTGAAACGTCCGAGCGGCTGGCGAAACTACTGGCGGGTGAAAAGATTGCGCATGAGGTACTGAACGCCAAACAGCATGAACGCGAGGCCCATATCGTGGCCGAGGCGGGCCGCCCGGGCGCAATCACCATCGCCACCAACATGGCGGGCCGCGGCACCGACATTGTGCTGGGCGGCAGCCCGCAGACTCAGATCGACGCCATCGATAGTCCGAACGAGGCCGAGCTCAAGCAGATCCACGAAGATTGGCTCAAGCGGCACGAAGAAGTGCTGGCGGCCGGGGGTTTGCACATCGTCGGTACCGAGCGCCATGAATCGCGACGCATCGATAATCAATTGCGCGGCCGTTCGGGACGACAGGGCGATCCGGGTTCGAGCCGGTTCTATCTGTCACTGGAAGACAATTTGATGCGTATTTTCGGCGATCCGACTCGCATGAAGGCGCTGATGACGCGCGTCGGTATGAAAGCCGGCGAAGCCATCGAGAGCGGCATGTTGACGCGGCAGATCGAGCGCGCTCAGCGCCGGGTTGAACAACATAACTTCGATGCCCGCAAACAACTGCTGGAATACGACGACGTGGCGAACGATCAGCGACGTGTCATTTATCAGCAGCGCACCGATCTCATGAGCGCGGAGGATGTCGCCGAGGCGGTCAAGGGCATACGCGAGGACGTGGTCGCGGGGTTGGTGGACCAGTATGTGCCGGGAGGCGCTCCGGAAGAACAGTGGGACGTGCCCGGATTGGCGCAGGCCCTCGAACGGGATTTCGGGCCGGTGCTGCCCGTCGATGCCTGGGTCAAGGCCGAGGAAGCCGGCGACGGCTCGGGCTTGAAGAAGAAAATCGTGGCTGCGCTCGAGGGGGCGTATCTCCAGAAGGAGACCAATGTGGGCCCGCAGGTGATGCGCTACATCGAAAAGGAAGTGATGCTGCGTACCCTCGACCAGCATTGGCGCGAACATCTGGCGGCGATGGATTACATGCGCCAGGGTATTTTCTTGCGCAGTTACGCGCAGAAGAACCCCAAGCAGGAATACAAGCGCGAGGCATTCGAGCTGTTCTCCGCGATGTTGGATCGCATCAAGTTCGATACCGTGACCACGGTGTCGAAGATTCAGGTGCGCAGCCAGGAGGAAATCGAGCGCGAAGAGCTCGAGCGGCAGCAGCGATTGGCGCGGGCGTTGCAGATGCAGCACGCGGAGGCCATCTCACCGATTCAGGTGCCCGGCGGGTTTGATGAGGGATCGGGACCTGGACCTGGACCTGGCGGGGGCGGAGGCGGCTACGGCGGTTTCGGGTCAGCAGATGGCGCGCCGTTGGAGGCCCCGCGCGCGCCGGCCGCGCCGATCGCTGCGCCCTTCGTGCGCGAAATGCCGAAGGTGGGGCGCAACGAGATGTGTCCTTGCGGTTCGGGCAAGAAGTACAAGCACTGCCACGGCGCTCTGCAGCAAGCGAGCGGTTGAGCGGCGCGAGCCGGTGGGCGGCGTGGGTGAGCCGGTGAGTATCGACGGGCAGTTGAGCGGGCGCCAGCCGATGGGCCCCAATGAGCCGTTGAGTCTTAGCCCGCAAGCGCGGCCGCGGCTGTTGCGGCGGCCGGTACCGGTGCGGATTTCCTGGTTCTGAGCGAGACGCTGTCGCCCGGCGAGCTTGCTGCCCTGTGCCAGTTGGTATCCGTGCCGGTGTATGCGCGGGGGTTCCCGCTCGAGGAGGCGTGGGTGCTCCGGGCAAGCGGCCCAGCGACGATGGCTTAAATCCGGAATAGACGGGTGTTTAATCCGGATTGGACGGCGATGTAATCCGCATTAGACGGATTTAACTAATTGATAATAAAGCGTTTTTGTTCTGAGAATGTCACTGTGGCGCTCAAGGACACCCCCGCGGTGATCGTGATCGACACCGCTTGTTGCGCGATGCGCAACGCGCTACACTGACTCATGATCCAATCGTTCCGGCACAAGGGACTACGCCGGTTCTATGAGTCGGGGAGCCAAGCCGGCATCCAGCCGCATCACGCAAAGCGGCTTCGAATGCAATTAGTGGCGCTCGACACGGCGCAGATCATCGATGATATGAACATTGCTGGCTTTCGACTACATCCTCTCAAGGGCGAAGAGAAGGGTCGTTGGTCAATTTGGGTCAATGGAAACTGGCGACTGACGTTTGAATTCCGGGATGGGCATGCGTATGTCCTGGATTACGAGGATTACCACTGATGGCAATGCATAACCCCCCTCACCCAGGCGAATTCATCAGCTCTGTATACCTTGAGCCCAACGACATCAGCGGTCGCGAGCTGGCTACCACGCTGGGTGTCGCAACCTCTACGTTGAGCCGCGTATTGAAAGGCAGCAGCGCAGTCAGCCCCGAGATGGCGTTACGCCTTTCAAAGGCGTTGGGACGAACCCCGGAAAGCTGGCTCGCGATGCAATATCAATACGACCTTTGGCGCGCTAAATCGCATGTGGATCTGGCGCGAGTCGGCAAGGTCCGGTTGACGGCACAATGATGCCGTTTCTTTGCTCGAACGCGGCGATTCAAGGCCGCTGAGTGAGACTATTTCTCGACGCGAGCGTCTTGCTGGCGACCGCCGGGTCGGCAAACGGGAGGACTCACCCGCGCACAGATTTGCTCGCGGCCGCGCGCTGTCGAGGGGTCGCGGCTCGGGGCAGGCTCAGCGGGTTGATGGTTGCCATCGGTGCGATGGTGGCGAGCCAGCTCGCGCGCTCGAGTGCGAGCAGTACCGACACGAGGGTTTTGAGAGTGCCCTTGCCACTCTCCAGATTTTTCAAGGCGTGCACACTCACGCCGGCGCGAGCGGCCACTGTTTTTTGGTCGAGGTTTCGATCCAAACGAAGTGCCCGCAGGCTGGCGCCGAGGCCCGCTGCCAGCTCCGCATTGCTCTGGTGCGATGGCGTCATCAGTTCAGCATCTCTCGCTGTAATAGACCCTTTTGGGCCCCTAATAGGGGATTCCCGTCTGTTATAGCTCTTTTTAGGCCTGTTACAGAAGACCGAGGACGCTCATGTGGCCCGAGAGCTCATCTCTCAATGGCAGTAATGACCAGCGCCGACTCTTCGGCGTACAGCGCGCAGTCTCGTACGCTCAGACGGATTGCGCCGCATTGTTGGCCTGGACGTCGGGGTCTGGGTCAAAGATTTCTTTGCGCGATAAATACGCATCCAACGCTGCCCGCAGATCCATCGCCTGCGCCAGGCGGTTTAACCGCGGCAGATTCAGCCGATCGAGCGCCAGGTTGAGGGGTGGGCCGGAGATCTTCGTCCGCGGTGAGGCATGTCCCTCGATTTATAATCGATTTTGAATGAGAGTGGTATTTAGTAAGCGATTTTACACTGCCATAAGCGATTTTGAATGCACTCGCCTGTTTCTAACAACGAGCCCGCCGAGTGTAAGTCGGGGCGGTCGAGTCGAGGTGCAGGCCGCAGGCCTTGTTCAAATGGCCGACTATCTATGGTGGCAGGCTCTCATCGAAAAATCGCTTGATGGTGGTGTAGGCGTGCCGTCCGTCGTGCTGCCGAATAAGCCCATGCTTCGCGCCGGGGTACACCATGATCTCGAAGGGCTTGCCCAGATCTTGAAGTTTCCGAAACAGTTTGGTGCTATGGAGAAACAACACATTGTCGTCCGCCATGCCGTGGACCACCAATAGCTTACCTTTGAGGTCTTTGGCGTAGGACAGCACCGAACTCGCGGTATACCCCGCGGCATTGTTCTGGGGTTTATCGAGATAACGCTCGGTGTAGTGAGTATCGTATAGCGTCCAATCGGTGACCGGCGCACCCGCGACGCCGGCATGGAACACCTCGGGGGCTTTGAGCATCAACATCAAGGTCATGTAACCGCCGTAGCTCCAGCCCCAGACGCCGACTCGTCCGGGATCGACGAAGGCTTGCGAGCCGAGCCAACGCGCGCCGAGCACCTGGTCCGCCACCTCGACTTCGCCCAGCTTGTCGTGAATGGGAGCTTGAAACGCGGTACCGCGAAAAGCGGTGCCTCGATTGTCGAGTTGGAACACTACATAGCCCGCGCGCGTCAGGATTTGGGTGAAAGAGCTGCCGGTCCAGCTATTCGTGACGCGTTGTACGCCTGGGCCGCCGTAAACGTCGACGATGGCGGGATAGCGCTTCGCGGCGTCGAAGTGCGCGGGCTTGAAGAGTCGATAGTGCAACGCCTGGCCGTCGGCGGCCGTGAGAACACCAAAATCGGGTATGGAGTTGTCGGCGAGGTAGGGTGCATCCGGGTGCTGCTCGTTCAGCGAGTTCTCGAGCAGATAGGTAATGAGCTTGCCGTCCGCGCCATGCAGGCTGACTTGCGGCGGTTGGCTGACGCTGTTGAAGTTATCGACGTAAACACTGGCGTCGGGCGACATCGCGATGCTGTGGAGGCCTGCCTCCTCGGAGATGCGTTCGATCTTTGCGGGGTTATCCGTATCGAGAGACGTGCTGTAGAGCTGCCGCTCCACGGGACTCTTTTCGGTGGCCGAGAAATAGATGCGCCGCCGCTGCTCATCGATGGCCTTGATGGCGCGCCCGCGAAAATCATCGACGTTCCATTGGCCGGCCGTCAGCTGCCGAAGAAGATGCCCGCTGTAGTCGTACAAGTACAGGTGTTGGAATCCATCCCGAGCCGAGGCCCAGATGAATTCGGGCGATTGCTTGAGGAACGACAGCTCATCGTGAAGCTCGATCCATGTGTCGCTGGTTTCAGTCAATATGACGCGGGTTTGGCCCGTACCGATATCCGCGAACAAGAGGTCGAGCCGGTGCTGATCGCGGCTTTCACGTTGGATGGCCAATGTCTTGCCGTCGGGAAGCCAGTTCACGCGGGCGAGATAGATGTCCGGTTCGGCACCCAGATCGATAAAAGTCGTGGCGCCGGTGGCAAGGTCGGTGACCCCGAGGCGCACCAACACATTGGGTCCGCCGGCGGTGGGATAACGCTGTGGGAACGTCGCGACGTTGTCGGCGGCAATCTCGAATCTCTGCGTGACCGGGACGGGGGTCTCATCGACGCGGACGAAGGCCATATGACCGTCATCGGGGGCCCACCAGTACCCCGTGCTGCGATCCATTTCTTCCTGCGCGATGAATTCCGCCATACCGTTCTTGATGGGCCCGCCGCCATCGACGGTCAATGCCTTTTCGGTATGGGTTGCCAGGTCGAAAGCGAAAAGATTTTGATCCCTGACGTAGGCCACGTAGCGGCCCGCCGGGGAAATTGTCGCATCGGTAGCGAACCCGTCGGTGGATTGCTTGATCCGCACCAGGGCGCTTTTCGCGGGCTTGGTGAGATCGTAGTAGAACAGCTTGCCGGCCAACGGAAACAACAAGGCATGGCCGGACGGCGCGAACGAATATTCCAAAATGCCGGACAAAGCCGCCGTGCGTTGTCGCTCGCGCCGGCCAAGTTCCTCGTCCGAGAGCGTTTCCCGTGCCGGCGCCAATACTTTCGAGTCGACTAGGATCCGGGACTTGCGGTCGTGGATGTTGTATTCCCAGAGATCCAGACGATCCTTGTCCTCCTTCTTGCCTTGCAGGTAGGTGACCCGCGAGCCGTCTGGAGATATCTTCAATCCGGCTATGGTCGGTCCCGCGAGAGCCGGCGCATCGAACAAGCGATCGATGGTCAGTTCCGCACCGTGAGCCGTTGCCACCGCACAGGCGACGAGCGCGGGCGCCAGATAGCGCCCGGGGTTATGCGATTCGGTCATCAGGTGTCAGCCCTTTCTCTGTTATGCGATGCCAGTGATCGATAGTACCAGCGAGTCACGGCAAGTCCCTGGGCGCTCCGGTGGACCTGGCAGCCTATGGCTCGGCCTCCCATGGATTGACGATCTCAGCGTTAAAATCGGCAAAGTGCTTGACGTTTCTTGTTGCAAATTTGGCTCGTCGAGCGATCACAATCCCTGCGATCTGAGTGTCACGTATGTCCACGGTTCGACTTTTGCGTTGCCGTTCCGCGGCTAACTGAGCCGCAGCTTCGGCCGCCGCGCGATCAAAATCCAACACACGTCCTTCTAGATCGTCCGCAAGCACTTGCTCGAATGCGGTTTCGAGTGTCCGTTGACGTCGACCCTTCGGGAGCGAGGCTAGCCCCAGACGCGCTTCAAAGAGTGTAATACTGGTTATCCACACCGACTCGGCCGGTTGTCGATCAAGCCATTCGGCAACGAGTGGCTCCGGCACCCTCTGCATCAACGCCGAGATAACGTTCGTATCAAGGATGATCAAGGTCTGAATTTAGCCGGCCGGGCTGTTTGGCCGCGCAGTTCGGGCAGCTCAGTTTCCAAACCAGTTTCGCTGAAACGCGCGGCTATCCGCGAACCGAGCTTCGTGATCGGCCGGCTTGGCTCTTTTGCCGCATTCCGTAGGATATGTCGAACTTCCTCCTCCATGCTTCTACCGTGTAGCTCTGCGCGCCGTTTTAGACGCGCCTTTACCTCGTCTTCGAGGTCACGAACGACAAATTGTGCCATCGGATGAAATCCTCTAGATGTCCGATTGATATCATGATATCAAATGATATTTTGGTATTCAATCGCAGAATCTGATGCGAATGATAAAATTAAGCCAATTGCTTGGGGATGAGGCAAGTCCCGCTTTCGTCGGCCCAGCGAGAGCAGGCGCGTCGAACAAGCGATCGATGGTCAGTTCCGCACCGTGAGCCGTTGCCACCGCACAGGCGACGAGCGCAGGCGCCAGATATCGCCCGGGGTTATGCGATTCGGTCATCAGGTGTCAGCACTGCTCTTTTGTCAGATGCCACTCCGCGGCCGCGCATTCGAGGTTCGCTCGAAAGAACGTCCTGCCGGCTGTGACCGCACTCCGCGCGAGGGCGAAGCAATCCTGGGGGTGCTGCGCTCGGAGCTGCAGCGCATGCGTATCGCCTGTTTTTTCGCTGGCAGTTCGCGCGCGAGCTTCCGCTCGCTCTTTGTCAGCGACTCTTCGCCGTTCTACGAGTCCGCGCGGCTCCTTGAGGTCGAGCCAATCCCTCGAGATGACTTCGCACGCCACCTTCAGGCGGCGTGCGAAAAAGGCACATTCAAAGCCTCACGGGAACTGATTGATGTGCTGCTGGCAATCGGTGGCCAGTCCCCGAACGACGTTCAGCACCTGGCACATGAGGTGTGGAATGCCGCCAAACCGTGCGAGCTTACCTCGCGCGAGCTGCGTGCGGCGCTAATGAAAATCCTCGGCGACATCACGCCCATGGCAGAAGCCCGGATCGAGAAACTTACGCGCAATCAGACCCGTGCACTGCTGGCTACCGCGCTGCACGAAGAGCTGGGCTACGCCACGGAGGCTTTCCTCTCCGTTGCCGGCACCACCCATCGCTCGGCTGTTGTGAAGGCGCTCAAACCGTGCCTTGAGGGGACCGATTCCCTGGTGGAGAAAGTCGGATTGCACTTTCGAGTCCGCAATCGCTTTCTGCGCCTGTGGCTTTGCACCCAAAAGATTCTGATCCAGGAGCTGATCCCGCAGCTGCGCGAGGAGGGGCAGTATCGCGCCCTGGGCGTCTCTCCGGCTGCGAGGACGCAGCCTGCGCGCTCCGCTTGCGAGATCACGAGCTTGGCGCGGTCCCCTCCATTCCGGCATACTTGTTCCCATGAAACCAGAAGATCTGCCCGTTGCTCTCGACCGCCAGGCCATTGCGGCATTCTGCCGCGCACATGGCATCCGCAAGCTGAGCCTGTTCGGTTCGGTCGTGCGCGACGATTTCAATCCGGCGCGCAGCGACGTGGACATTCTGGTGGACTTGGCTCCTGACACGAAGGTCGGATTGGCTTACTTTGGCTGGGAGGACGAGCTAAGTCGCATCATCGGGCGCAAGGTCGATTTGTGCTCCCGTCTCAATAAATACATTGAAACCGATGTACGGCGCGAAGCGCTGACGGTGTATGAGCAAGCATGATCCGAAGGCGACGCTGCGGCAAATCGGCGATTACGCACGTCAGGCCCAGACGATCTGCGCAGGCAAGACGCTAGCAACACTTTCTGCTGACTAGCAAGCAACTCTTGCTCTTGAACGAGCGCTGGAGATTGTCGGAGAAGCCGTTAAACGGTTGCCTGCGAATCTTCGCGACCAGTATCCCGGCGTGCAATGGAAGCTGATTGCAGGAATGCGCGATCACTTGAGTCATGGGTACGACGAAGTCCGCCATGACGTGTTGTGGAATACAGTGCAACAGGATCTGCCGGTGTTGCTCGCCACGCTTGAGCAAATGCTGCGAGAACTGCAAACGCCACCAGCTGGATAACTACGCAATCCATGCGAGCGATGGGGCCTTGTATGCATACCTGCCGTGAGGACATTGCGCCAATGCGCTTGGGCAATAAAATGCGTTCGGGTAGGTAGCCACGCCGCGCAGCCAGTGTCGGCAGGATTTCCTCGCCATACCCGGCACGCTGACCTGACAGAACCTGGGTATGGATACGCTGGATTATAGGCGTGTAAGCCGATAGCAGACTTCAGTCACTCCGCGGCCGCGCATGCGGGGTTCGCTCGAAAGAACGTCCTGACGGTTCTGACCGCACTGGTGAATGTATCCCAAGAAGGGCGCAATTGTACTCTTAAGAAGGTACATACGTTCGATGCGGTCGAGTCGCGCTGACGAGCGTCCGCTGCATCTCGTCCAGGCGCACTGACGCGTGACTTACTTCGCCCGCTTGCTCGCCGACTGCGTTTTGCGCTTCGCATGCGCCGTGAGGAGCGCACTGATGCGCGTCTGCCAGCCAGCGCCCGTTGAGCGGAAGAACTCCACCACGTCGGCATCCAAGCGCATGGTCACGGGCATTTTTGGCCTCTCGCTCTTCAGTCGGCCGCGCTTCTTGATCGCTTCGTATTCAGCGTCCGACACGTGCTTGATGATGTGGCCGCCCTTGCGCCAGTTATCGAGGAATTCCTTGGACAGCACCTCGGTTGCTGGGCGCATCCGCTTGAAATCAGCAGACGTCAGTTTCCGCACGTCACCTGCAGCATTAGTCAATGGCTTTATCTTGCGCATATTTCCTAGCTTCACTTTTGTTCGCCTTGCGAAAGCTAATCACTCGTATCTTATCGATGCCCGTCTCAGGCCTGGTCGAGTCACGGTGGCAGGAAGGCCAAGCGATGATTTGGCACCGGGCACGTTGAACAGTATCCTCAAGCAATCGGGATTAAAGAAATAGAGGTCGTACTCATGCGTTATGCGATCGTTATCGAAAATGCCGGCGGGAATTATTCTGCGTATGTGCCGGACCTCCCCGGTTGCATCGCTACCGGGGAAACACTTCCCGCTACAGAGCAAGCAATCGGCGTGGCGATAGAATTTCATCTAGATGGGTTGCGTGAGGACGGCAATCCGATTCCTCCTCCGTCGAGCCATGTCGAGTACGTTGAGGTCGCCGCCTAACCGACGGTTGGAGCGATTGCGGTCACACCTTGGCGCAGCCATGGCAAAAGCTCGCGTCGGCGGCTCGGGGTGGTCTATGCAGGATCGGGCTTGGGCAGTGCACATGTTGCACCGGCGCATTGCATGCAGCCAACCGCCAGGCCCTTGAAAACGACGCCGTTATGGCTGATAATGCGCCCTATATATAGGGCAATCGGTCGGACATATGACTTCGAAACGCGCCGCACATGCTGTACACCGGGCGAAGTCGGCCGGGGAACCCCGACAGGTCTTGACGCTACCCGAGCTGCTGCGCTCGCTCCTCGATGAACATGGGCGGGCGCCGATAGGTCGGGTGGCGGAGGCGTTCGGGATGACTCTGACGCAGCTGGCGCTCACGCTCGGTCTCAGCCGCGAGTCGCTCTACAAGGCAAAGCGGGCCGAGGCGGACAAAACGCAGACGCGCGTGCGCGAGATGCTGGAAGTGATCGTGCGCGTCATGTCCTGGGCCGGTGGGCAGCAACAGGCCATGGCCTGGTACCGGGCGCAGCCCATCCCGGCTTTCGGAGACCGCACCGCCGAATCGCTGGTCAAGGAAGGCAAGGCCACGGCGGTGCGCGACTACCTCGATTTCATGGCTCAGGGCAATTTCGCTTAAGTCCCCCTCCTCGGTGCGTTTCCAAGGAGCTGCCTACCGGGCGCACGATCCACGCTGGTCTTTCAAGCCTCTGTCCGGTGACGGGGCCACAATTTACGGTGGCCGCTATAACCGCAAGGGTGTGCCGGCACTGTATCTGGCGCTCGATGCCATTACCGCGCTGCGCGAAATCACTCAGGGACTCGCGCGCAAGTTCGACCCCTGCGTGCTGTGCTCCTACGATATCGACTGCGAGCCCGTGGCGGACTTGCGCACGGACGCGGGCCGCGCACGGCATCACGTGGAGCTGAGCGACATGCGCTGTGCCTGGTTCCTCGAAGCCGCGGACGGTCGGGAACCCGCGTCCTGGCGGATCGCCGATCGTCTGATTGCGGAAAGCTATGCCGGACTTCTGACTCCGAGCTTTGCCCCAGGTGCGACGCAGGAAGCACACAATCTGGTGCTGTGGAAGTGGGGTCCGCAGCTTCCGACGAAAGTCGCGGTTTACGATTCCAGTGGCAGGCTGCCGAAAGATCAGCTTTCCTGGCCGTAGTCGCCCTGCAAGATTCCTTCACCTTCTCCGCGTTATAGGAGAAGGAAGGGGTCCGCTGGAGCGGGAAGGATGAGGCTTCCACAGCGCACGCGCAGGCGCACGCACTGATCGACGCGCTGCCCGACGATGCGACTTGGACGGAGCTAGCCCAACTACCTACCTGACGGTTGGAGCGATTGCGGTTGCAAGGCGCGTCAGCCTGTAGCAGACCTCTTGCAGTTCAGTGATCCCGCGGCTGCGCAGGCGAGGTTCGCTCGCTAAAATGTCCTGCCGGGAAAGCTCGCGAATCGTGTAGTGACTTGCATATAGCTCAGCGACTTCGTGCGCTGGGATGGAAAACGGGGGACCCGCCATTTGGGTCTGCGGGTACTCCACCGTGATCAGCAGGGTCTCAGTGCCGGGCGGTGTGAGTTTCGCCAGGTGTTCGACGTAGGGCGCGCGCAGTTCCTGGGTCCAGGAGATCAGCGCCGCTCGGTCGAACACGCCAGCGACATTGCCGAGTTGCGCCGGGGTCAAGGCGAAGAAATCGCCGCAATAGAGCTCGAGGTTGGGTGCTGCGTAGAGGTCGAACTCATGCGTCGTGCGCCGCCGCGCGGGTACGCCGTTTTCCATGCAAAAGGCCTCCAGCGCAATGGGCGACAATTCGACACCCACCACGGGATAACCTTGGTCGCGGAGCCACAGAAGGTCCAAAGACTTGCCGCACAACGGCACGAACACGCGGCTTCCCGGATCCAGGTTCAGTTCCGGCCAATACCGTTGCAAATGGGTGTCAACGTGAGCCCGGTGAAAGCCGATTTGACCCGTGCCCCAGCGTTCGCGCCAAAATTCAGGCTGCATGCGTCAGGGTTCTTCCGGCCCATCCGAGTGAATGGCTTCGCCGTCCACGGCCGTTTCGTCGGGAATTTTGTGCTGCTCTGTGAGCCAAGCGCCCAAATCGATGAGCCGGCAGCGATCGCTGCAGAACGGCCGGTACGGCGACTCTGGCGACCATTCCACCGGCCGACGGCAGGTGGGACATTTGACCATCGTTGACATCTAAGCCACCAATTCGCATCAAGAACAGCAAGTCAGGTGAAACGGCACGTCCGTCTCGACATGCACGGGACGGGTGGTGGCATTCGTCCAGGTCAGGAATCGAATGGTGCAGCGATGCTGACTTCCACTGATCTCCGGGAATAGGTCGATATTGGGTGGGAGCGTCACACGCACCAGTTGACAGGGATTTTCGCGATCAAATTGCAGTTGGAAGATTCCGCCGAGGGCCGTCTCCGTCTTGCGTTTGGTGTTCTGACGGGTGATCCACAGAAGTTCGGCGATGCTGTCGCACAGGGGTCGGATCAACGCCAGCCAAGCGCCGAATTCGGCAGCGCGCACTTCCGCCGGTCGGTTGAGCCAAAATGAGTAGTCGGGAAGATCGAAGTCGCACGTCCCGCCGGGAATGGCGCTGCGATGCTTGATGGCGCTCAAGAACTCGGAATCCCGCAGCGGGCCCATGAAGTTACCGCCCACCGTCGACAGGTCTTCCCGCATCTTGAGAAGATTGGACATCAACGACTTCAGCCGGCTCGGGTCGACGCCGGTTTTGCTCTGGTATTCCTTGAGTACATTGACGTGGCGTTCGAGTTCCTTGAGCACATCGCTGCGCGAGTCGCCGCGCGCGGTGATGGCAAGAATTTCGAGTAGGCTGGCGATGGCCGCGCGGGTACTCCAGGGGTTGGGAAACTCGCTGTGATAGGTGGCCTGGGTGTAGAGAAACTCCAGACGCAGAAAGGTCCGCATGCGCTCGTTGAGCGGCTGCTCGTAGACGACGGGCGCCAGTTCCAATTCGGCATCGGCGTGTGGTTCGGGATAAGAGTTCATCCGCCTATTCTGAGCCAACCCGAGGCTCATGGTAAACCTTGCTTTTAGGTTAAATCACATTCCGCGGCGGCAGCGGCGCAGCAAGCCGTAGATAGCGCTCGTGCAAGTCATCGACAGCCTGTCGCAATTCGGGAACTGTGCCGGAGTTCACCAGCACATCGTCTGCGGCTTTCAGGCGTGCGGCGCGGGACGCTTGCGCGGCGAGAATCGCTCGTGCTTGTTCGAGAGTGGAAGAGTCGCGTGTCATGACCCGCTGCAGCTGCACGCTTTCATCGACATCGACGACCAATATGCGGTCGACCCGGTCTCGGCTGCCGCCTTCCACCAGCAAGGGGATTGCCATGACAATATAGGGATTGTCGGCGGCGGCCGCGGCGCGCCGCTCCATCTCGACCTGAATCAGCGGGTGCAAGATCGCTTCCAGCTCCTTGCGCAACGCAGGGTCCGAAAAGACCTGATTGCGCAGGGCGCGTCGATCAAGGGTCCCGTCGGGGGCCAGTACGCTCGCGCCGAATTTCTCGACCACTCGAGTCAGCCCGGGTTGACCCGGCAACACCACCGCGCGGGCAACCTCATCGGCATCGATTACGGGCACCCCCAACTCGATGAATCGTTGCGCGACGGTACTTTTGCCGCTTGCGATGCCGCCTGTCAGCCCGATGCGCAACCGGCGTGCCATGGGCTAGCGTTGCAAGCCCGACACGCGCAGGTAGCCGTTGACCAGCGAATCGCCATACATCATGGCCAGCCAGCCGGCGGCTGCCAGGTAAGGACCAAAGGGCATGGGCGCGGCGCGGTCGCGACCGCGCAGCAGGATCATCGAGATCCCCAGCACCGCGCCCGTGGCGGCAGAAAGCAGGATGATCAAGGGCAGCAGCTTCCATCCCAGCCACGCGCCCAAGGCGGCAAAGAGCTTGAAGTCACCGTAGCCCATGCCTTCTTTGCCGGTGACCAGGCGAAAGGCGTGGAACACCAGCCAGAGGCTCAAGTACCCCGCGGCAGCGCCGATGATGGCGTCGCGCGGGGATACGGGAAGTGCGGGAGCGGGGAGCGAGGGTACGGGAAGCGAAAATGCTGGAAGCACGCCGCCGGCACCGGCGCCGAATACCACAGCCGCCAGTAAGCCAGCCCACATGAGGGGCAAGGTGATGCCATCCGGCAGCAGTTGGTGGTCGATGTCGATGCCGGTCAATGCGATGAGCGCCCACGTGACTGCTATCCCACATGCAGCTGGGACGCCAAAACCGAAGTGCCAGGCGACCCAGGCCGAGAGAAACGCCGTGGCAAGCTCCACCAGAGGATAACGCGCCGAGATTTTGGTCTTGCAGGCTGCGCAGCGGCCACGCAGGGCGAGCCAACTCATGACGGGAATGTTCTGTAGCGCACTGATCGGCGCCTTGCAGACGGGGCAGGCGGAGCGGGGAACGCTGAGGGAGAAGCGCTCAGGCGGCGGGGGCGCCACGACCGTCGCGGCGTGGTCGTTTACCGGTAGTAGGTCGGCTGCCTGCGAACGCCACTCGCGCTCGAGGATGATGGGCAGTCGGTAGATGACAACGTTGAGAAAACTGCCGACGACCAGGCCGATGACGAATACTGATCCTGCAAAGAGAGCAGGGCTCGCCGAGTAGACGACGGCGAGATCGTTCAGCATCGACTAAACCTAATACCTTTGTCGCGCGTGAAAGAAAATCACACGACCGAGCCGAGTTTGAATATGGGCAAGTACATGGCGATCACCATGCCGCCGACCAAAACACCGAGGACGGCCATGATGATAGGCTCCATCAAGCTCGACATGCTGTCGACGGCATTGTCGACTTCGGCTTCGTAGAACTCGGCAACCTTCGAGGACATGGTATCGAGGGAGCCGGACTCTTCGCCGACCGCGATCATTTGCACGACCATATTGGGAAACAGGCCGGTATTTTCCATGGCGCGCTGCAGGCGCTGGCCAGTGGCAATTTCGTCTTTCATGCGCAACGTAGCTTCTTCGTACACGATGTTGCCGGTCGCACCGGCCACGGATTGCATCGCTTCGACCAGCGGCACGCCGGCGGCAAACATGGTCGACAGCGTACGCGCAAAACGCGCTATTGCCGCTTTTACCAGGATTGCGCCGATGATCGGAAACTTGAGCAACATACGATCCAGGAAACGACGCATGTTACGCGAGCGCTTGTGAAAATACAGAAATGCGTATACCGAGCCGATAATCACAATCAGCAGCATCCATCCCGAGTGCTGTACCCAGCGCGATAAATTAACGACCATCTGCGTAAACGCTGGCAGATCCGCGCCAAAGCCCTTGAACAATGATTCGAACTGCGGGATCACGAAGATCAATAGAACTGCGCTGACGATGATTGCAACACCCAGCACTGCCATAGGATAGAAGAGTGCTTTCTTGATTTTCTTCTTGAGCGCCTCGGTCTTTTCCTTGTAGGTCGCGATCTTGTCGAGCAACGATTCGAGCGCGCCGGCCTGTTCGCCTGCTTCGACCAAGTTAACAAACAGATCATCGAAGTAGAGTGGAAATTTTGCCAGAGATTCGTGAAGCGTACTGCCGCCTTCGATATTGGCTTTGATGTCGAGCACAAGCTTTTGCATCGCGGGTTTTTCGTGGCCGTTACCGATGATTTCAAATGCTTGCACCATGGGGATGCCCGCCGACATCATGGTTGCGAGCTGACGGCTGAATACAGCGATGTCTAGCGCGTTGACTTTTCCGCCCGATCTAAACGCATTGCTTTGTGTCTTGACGCGCGTGGCAGCGACGCCCTGACGCCTCAGGTCAGCACGAAGGGAAGCTTCATTCGCAGCAAGCGACTTGCCTTTGACTTTGTTGCCGCGCTTGTCTTTTCCTTCCCAGAGAAACTGGGTTTCCTTCTTTCCTGCGGTTGCTGCTGTCGCCATAACTCAATCCTTACTGTCGTAGCTAATCGATAGTGACGCTATTGACTTCTTCCAAACTGGTTACGCCGTCTTTAACCTTTTGCAGGCCCGAACGGCGCAAGTTCCAGATGCCATCCTTGGTTGCCTGGTCACCGACATCCAACGCGCCTCCGCCTTCCATGATAATGCGACCGATGGTTTCGGTGACCGGCATTACCTGATAAAGCCCCATGCGTCCCTTATAGCCGTCCGTACATTGACCACAGCCGACCGCTCGATAGATTCGAATGCCGGCTTGAATGTCGGCCTCCTCGAAACCTTCTTTGCGCAAGGCCTCGGGGGGGATATCCATTGGCTGTTTGCAATTGACACAAAGCTTGCGCGCCAGTCGCTGGGCGATGATAAGACTCACCGAGGTCGCAATGGCGTAGGGCTTGACGCCCATGTCGACCAGGCGGGTCAAGGTCTGCGGTGCATCATTGGTATGCAAAGTCGACAACACCAAGTGGCCTGTCTGCGCCGCCTTGATTGCAATTTCAGCTGTTTCAAGGTCGCGAATTTCACCCACCATGATGACATCGGGGTCTTGGCGAAGAAATGCGCGCAGTGCAGCAGCGAAGGTAAGCCCGACCTTCGGGTTCACGTTCACTTGGTTAATGCCGGGCAGATTGATTTCCGCGGGATCCTCCGCGGTCGAGATATTGCAATCCTCGGTGTTGAGGATATTGAGGCCGGTGTACAACGAGACCGTTTTACCGCTGCCCGTGGGCCCCGTAACCAAAATCATGCCCTGCGGCTTGGCAAGGTACCGGAGGTAGGTTTCGCGCTGAGAGGGCTCGTATCCCAACGCGTCGATGCCCAACATCGCGCTCGACGGGTCGAGAATACGCGTGACCACCTTCTCGCCGAAAAGCGTCGGGCAGGTGCTGACGCGAAAATCGATGGCGCGGTTCTTCGAAAGCCGCATTTTGATGCGCCCGTCTTGCGGCACCCGACGCTCGGCGATGTCGAGTCGGGCCATGACCTTGAGGCGTGCGACGATCTTGATCGCCAATTGCACCGGCGGCAACGCAACCTCTTTAAGGACGCCGTCCAACCGCGTGCGAATACGAAAAATCTTCTCGTAGGGCTCGAAATGGATATCGGATGCGCCCTTTTTGATGGCATCGAGCAATATCTTGTTGACGAAACGTACGATGGGCGCATCTTCCACATCATCGCGGCCAAGCGCATCTCCGCTCGCCTCTTCGTCACCGCCCGTCACTTCAAGGTTTTCGAGATCGAGATCGTCGTCGCCGAGGTTCGGCATGACCGATTCGGCCTGTTCGATGGCCTTCGTGACCGCGGTTTGTAGCTTGTTGTCCTCAACGACAACAAACTCGATGCTCATCGACGTCTGGAAGCGAATTTCGTCGAGGGCATGCAGATTGGTGGGGTCCGAAACGGCGAGGAACAGCCGCTTGCCGCGTTTCATCAATGGGAGAACGCGATGCTTCTGCATGAGCTTCTCGCTCACCGTGCGCACAGCGTCCTGATCCAGCGTTACGGCATCCAGATCAAGCAAGGGCACGCCAAATTCATTCGAGGCCGAAATGGCGATGTCGCGTGCAGTGGCCAGGTTGGCGGTAACCAGATGCGATACGAGGTTGAGCCGCTTTTCCTTCGCTTTGGCAATGGCGTCCTGCATGGCTGCTTCATCCAGCAAGCCATCTTGGACCAGTCGCTGCGCGAGGCCGCCGAGCGCGACGCGGCTGGTGCCATTCACAGGAGCTATTGCGTTGTCATTCATGGACTTAGAGGAAACTCCGGGCTGTGGATAGAGTTACTATCGGTAGCCGGCCGATCATTTGTCAAATCATCCAGGGATAGTCGCACATTGGCGCCGCCCCACTCGTGACTTCGATCGCAAAATGAGCCTTCTTGAGGGTTGCCGGCAGACGCCCCAAAAAGAAGCCCCTCCATTGGGAGGGGCTTCGGTCGCTGCTTTAGAAGCGCTCTAGTCGCGCCAACAGCGCATTGTCATTACTTGCAAGACGCAGGCGTGTAACGGGCCAACAGGGTACCGAAAGCAGTAACCGTCAAGCCGTTGGCAGTCGCGCTGGCGCCCGTCAAGGTCGCGCACGCCCAGTCAATGCTGCCCGACAGGTTGGTCGCTAACGCAGTCTTGTTGATGAAGGGGGACAAGGTCATCGTTTGACCGCTGATTTGAGGGACAATGGCTGAATACTTGACAGTAATGACGCCGGTGGCTGCGATGGCAACGGACGTCACGTACTTCGTCGCCGATGAGGTTGGGAGCCAGCTTGCATTTAGAGCGACTACGCCCGCCATGTCACCCGACTGGTAGGCCTCAGACACCGCGGTCTTCGCCGCATCGCCAAGACCAATACCTTCCGTCACCTTCGCGCGAATGGTGTAGTCCTGATAGGCCGGAATGGCGATCGCCGCCAAAATACCGATGATCGCGACCACGATCATCAATTCGATGAGGGTGAAACCCTGTTGCACTTTCTTAAGCATGTTGACTCCTGTTGAATACACAAACAATCTGAAACTGGAACAACGGCCGATGCCGGTGATAGGAAGAAAGCAAGCGGTGTGCCAATGCTCGATCTCTGCACCTAAGCTCATGAAATTACGTGCCTTTATTGAAAGCTGGCGCGCGTTACTTGACATAGAATCGTCGCCGTCCGGCGCCGCTGGTGGCGCACAGGGTCACAGACTGACATTTTTTGTCACGGGCCCCGGAAATGTCTAGGCTCTCAGCCCTTTCAATGGCCCGATGAACCTTTCGTAGTGGCGCCAACGCTGCACTGAGCGACTATAGATTTTCTGCCGCACCTGCCAGGCGCTGGCAGTATTTACGGAGCGCTCCGTCTTGTCGAACGACAGGCAACGATCGTCCCACTCGAGTTCGAGAAAATCCAAGATCCTATGAGTCCAGGCGACTTGGTCGGCGACGAGTTCCTCGTAAGGCACCTCGAGTACCGTCCCCGCAGGCAGGGCCGTGAGCCAATGCTTCATCAATCGCTGGTGTACCCTATAATAATCCGCGAGGTCGGTCAGATCCATGCTGAAGCTCATGGTCGCCGAGAAATTCTGGAAGTAACACGAGAGGCAGGTGTCAATTGGGTCTCTGCGCATGTAGATGATGCGCGCCTTCGGAAATACCGAGTGCAATAGACCTATATAGTCGCAATTGAAGGTGGCCTTATCGACGATGCGCAGCGCGTCTGGACCAGGGAGCGCGAGAATACGCAAGTAGTCCTCCGCCAGCTTTTTCCTGACCGGCTCATCGAGAATTCCCTGCTGCAGCTCAGCGCGGTAAGCGCGGCCGGTATCGAGCCAAAATTGTAATTCCCCTGCCCCTCTGGCCGAGGGGTGGGAGGCAATGATTTGCTCGACGAGCGAGGTGCCGGAACGCGGCATCCCCAGGACAAAAACCGGCCTCATGGAGGCAGATCCGGAATCGGCCGCCCTGGCCAGCGCCTCTCGCGAATGACTGCGAATCATGTCGTCCGCGAACCTAGATTGGGTTTCTCGATCGTATTTTCGTGCCACCTTTTTCAGCAACTCGTTGGCATGTTTGTAATTCTGGAAAGCTCGTTCAAAATCCTCGACGTCATCGCAATGCTTGCCAATCGCAAAACGCAGCTCGGCCTCCTGCCAAAGGGAGATCCCGCTTGCCGCGATCTCCTCCGCCCCCTCGAGCCAGTCGCTGTCAGCAATAGTCATTCTGCGAATGCTATTCATGGCGGCCCAGGCGCCAGGCAGTTTCGGTTCGACTTTCAATGCGCGTTTGATGAAGGACTCAGCTTCTGCGAAGCGGCCCTCCGTGCGCGCGATCTGTCCGAGACCCAGTAGGGCCTCAGCATCACGAGGATCGACCTTTAGCGCCTTCTGAAAGGCAGCCTTGGCTTCGCGCAAGCGACCCTCGAAGGCGAGAGACAAGCCCAGCTTGCTGCGCGCATCCGCGTATTTCGGATTTATCTTCAGGGCGCGGCGCAAATATTTCTCGGCCTCCGGCGGGTCACTTTGCAGTACCGTCGCAAGATTGCAAAGCGTCGATGCGGACATGGGGTTGATTTCCAGGCTCTGTCGATAGCAACGCTCCGCCTCTTCATAGCGCCCTAGGCTAAAAAAGGCCACGCCGAGTTGGGCTAGGGCCTCCGGATGGCGAGGCTGCAGCTCGAGTAATTCCTCATAGTGGACTGTGGCTTCTGCCCATGCACCCTTGGTGAGGCACCCATTGCCCTGTTCAAGTAGATGCTGCATTTTCGCGGGGTCGACCCGACGGGGCGCTGAGTCGTTGCTCGTTGCCGCTTTGGGCTCATCTTGGGAAAGATGCAATATCAACGACTGGGTCAGTCCATCGGCAATCGAGGGTTCGATGCCATTCTCGATCAATCTCCACTTGAAGGAGTTCGCAAACTTGGCCTTTTTATAAAAATTGAGCCGCAAACCGCGTACTTCGCGGTCGGCTCTCTGAAGAATTACGTGTAGTTCGTCACCCTGTTTGCTGGGTGCCGATTGGCTACTGTGCATGCCTGCACTCGTTAGATATTGAGGTGCGAATTGGTCGGCTAACTCAGCACCGATTTTAGCGGCTTCGCTCGCATCGAACCATTCCAGAATCATTGTGTTTTATCCATGTTAAAACCAGCTACGGCGTGGCGCCTGGGGACGGCCGAGGCGCCCTCGTCCTCCGCCGCTCGAGACCAATTCGCACATAGTAGCGCTTTGCCCTGTAGGGCGCCGCGAGCCCGTTAACAATCATCGGCTTGCCGGCAAGACATGCGCAAAATAGACACCGTTGCGTTTGCCGCACTCGAGACGCAACGGCGCCCTCGCCCAATCGCTCTCGCTGCCGAGGTCAACGGACCCGTGGGGGCGCACTTCATCGCTGAACCTTACCCGTCCATAGCTTATCGAAGCCACAATATCGGTGGCTCCATAGACCCGTCGCCAAGAGTCGCCAAAATGCAGGGTTATCATACGACGCGGCTGGAAGAGCCTAGGACACGAGTCTTCGAGGCGGTCGAGCACGAGATCGGCGGCACGCTGACGCGTTTTGAGCGCTGTTAGGTCGGCCGTGTCAGGCACTGCGCGGCAGGTTTCAACGTAAGTTGTTTCGCGGTTTTGCTCTTCTAACGGTAACGTTTCTTGGTAACGGATTTTCAACTCGGGGGGGAGTCCGTGCACGGTTATTGTCGCGCAGTCACTCAGGTCAGGGCGCAGTCCATACCATTGCAGCTCAGAATCAAGGAGCGGCCCAGGTTGGGCATTTTCGTACGGCTTATCAGTAACAAAAGCGACCCTCAAGTTGGGCTCAAATCTTCGAATTACTTCCCTGACGCGCATGCCGTTTGCGCTCTCTGGGTCCAGAGCATAGATGTTGACGAATCCGGAGCTTTTGGCAAGAAAGGGCGCCAGGAAGGAATTCGACTGCGCGCCAAGAGTCAGATACAGGCTGGATTCCGTCTTAAGCCTATCGGGTACAGACACGTCAAACCACTGCCCACCCCAGGGCACCCCGTTCCAGCGGTATTCCGCACCCATATACAACTGCACAGCCTGAACGACAAAAATTATCCCTAAAATGTAGTTGCGCAGCTTCGGCCGGGATTCGAACAACCGAAACAGCATCCCCGCAATGACGGCGGCCGCAACGCAGGCCATCGTCAAGACATAGCGGCTATTGCCGGAAGCTTGCAGCCACAGTATCCAATTCAGGCCGAGACCGCACCCGAGCGCCGCAAGAACGCGTGTGGATTCGTTCAGTTGTGGATTGCTCGGTGGAGGTGGAACTTTGCGAAGGCGCCCCCAACCCCAGTGCAGGATGAGCAGAATGATGAGGGCGATGAGTAAGGCGTAGCGTGGGTCCGGCGCGCTGAGTTCCTCGTGCACCATCCGCACGGGATCGATCATTGCGAACGGACGCCAAAGCGCTTCGCCGATGGACTCAGGAATGAATCGAAGGGCACTCCCAGTCGATTCCGAGGAGGCTTCGGGCGAGCGAAAGACGCTGTTGAACATCGGAAACATGGGATTGCCGAACATCTTCGCGAGACGAAACGACCATGGTGCTGCGACTACGGCAAAGCCGATGCCAAGCGAGATACCGTAGAGCAACCCGTGGCGGATTCTGCCGCGCCACCCGACGGGCAACATGGCGAACATCGCCAACGCTGATATCGCGGACAGTAAATTGCTGAACTTGAGAGCGCTCGCGGCACCGAGGATCAAGCCAGCGTAGATGACTCGCGATATTCGCGGCATCCGCACGGCACTGGCCAGCATCAGCCACCCGCCAAGCGCTAGTTCCGCTGTCGTGATGTCGGCAAAGCATGAACCGATCTGCTGCATCAGGATCGGGTTCATGAATGCGAGCACGACCGCGCAGCTTCCTGCAAACACACGGGTGCGGCCATCCTGGTAGGGGCAAACGGCTACACCGAGCTCGAAAGTAAGCCAGAGAATAATGCTATGCACAGCCGCAAATATCGAACAAATCACAAGTGCAGGCAGGCCGGCTCGAACCATTGCGTAGAATGGTATGTAGGCATACGGATTAAGGTACGCCAGCCCGCCGGCCGCGAAATAGTCTTGACCGAAGCGGTTGTTCAGGGCGCTGAACCCTGCATAGAGGTGATAGTTCAGCGTGTCCCAGGCCATGTCCTTCCCGAGGACGTAATTACAGGCAAGAGCCAGAGCGACGCAAGCCAAATACACTTGCCACCTGTAGCGAACCGCCTCGGCGCCGACCCCAGCGATTCGCGTTACATGGCCGGACATCGTTTCGACCGTATGCTCAGCGATCCTCATGCCTCAAGCCTTTCGGTTCGTCGACGTCAGTCGAGGGAATTTCTGAATTTGCAGGGTAATTGCGACTGCCCGACGACGGCCCCCTGCGCATATTTTTTGAGGGGGTCGATCCGTTGTCGGCTGCTTTACCCGCGATCCTTCGCTTTTCCAATAGGTCTCGCGCCTCGCGAAGCAGATTACATAATCGCGCGATCCCGCTTTGTGCTTTGAGTCACGAATTTGCAGGGCAAGGGAGAGGTGGGCGAATTTCGATTGAAGTCCGACGTGCGAAGACTGCATTAGCGGAGGTCTTGTGTAAACTTGTTTTTATGCACGAGGCGGCATGCGCAACTCCTTCACCTGCAGCATTTTGGGATGCCCGTGCGCACCGCCCGCCCGTGGACCTCTTGCTTTCGATCGTTACCGTGAGCTTGAACGCGGCAGCTACGATTGAGCGAACGCTTGCCTCAGTAGCCTTGCAACAGGTGACGTTCGGCGTCGAACACATTTGCGTCGATGGCGGTTCGAGCGACGACACCCGGGCGATTGTCGATCGCTGGGCGCTACTCAATCCGCGCATCACGCGCATCTATGAGCCGGACAAGGGGATCTTCGACGCAATGAACAAGGGCCTTTGGGCGGCACAGGGGGAATACGTATTGTTTCTGAACGCGGACGATTTCCTGGTAGCAAGTGATACGCTGACGCGCGCACTAGCGGGATGCGTACACGGCGGCGCCGGCAACCCAGATCTAATCGTCGGCGACGCTGTCATGGGTAAAGTCGGGAGGATGGGCCTTTGGAGGCATCGTCGCGTACCCCGGTTGCTCGGCCGCGTCCGAGGGTTCGGGATGTATCCCGTGCATCAGGCGCAGTTTACCAAACGACGTCTATTGGAGGCCGTGGAGGGTTTCGATGCCCGGCTGCGCTTGGCGGCCGACATCAATCAATATTACGACTTGGAGCGCCGATTCCTTCCGTCGACTCGCCTCGTGGGCGCAGACGTTGCGTTCATGGAGGCCGGCGGGGCTGCAAATGCGGGGCTTCAGGCCGTGTGTCGCGGCACCTTTGAAATCTATCGGCATCTGTCGGCCGAGGTGGGCAGCGCCAAAGCTGCGCTCATGGTATTGGTCAAGACACTACAGTCAGTCTCCGAAATTCGATTTGGCCGCTGCCCACACGAGCACTGGTTCACCTCGTAGATCCGCACGCGAGGGCAGCGTGCCAGTCACTTTGACTTGGCCGACAGGTGATCCCGTCAGGCATCCCCCGTCCTATTGTTGATCTCGCTCATTGGTCTCGCTTGTAAATTTCCTCGACGTACCCTCGTCGCACCCAGGATGCGTTGCGCGCAATCCGCCTATACTGCGGATACCGGCCGACCACCGACGGCACATGAACCTGAGGGATGCCGCGCCACGGCGAGTACGCCTCCTGATTGAAGCTGAAGAAGAGACCGTCGAGGTTGTCCGATCCCCACGCCAGATACCGCTCGACCTCGGCTTTCGGCATTTCAGGCATGGAGTCCTGGTTGATGAGAACGTTGGGCCGCAAATCGAGATCGGACAGCGTCCAATGCGGAATCAGTTCGATTCCGGGCTGGCCCTTGCGCTTCTCCTCACCGAACAGCAGCAATTCCCTCGTCTCGAGCGACGACAGGAAATAGGCCTGCACCAGGTTGACCTCCGGCAAGTCGACGACGACGTAGCGATTGATTCGCGTTCCGAGCAGACGATGCATCCAGTAGCAAAGACCCCCATACCCGCCGCCGATTTCGACGATGTTGAGCTCGACCGACGCGCCGATTTCACGGTTGATCGCGTCGCGCATTCGATGGGCCGTGTAGATCTGCGAGCAGGTTTCCAACGTCAGAAATCGGCCGCCGAAGAGGATGCCGCGGGCATCGCCCGTTCGCGGTGCCTCGATCCGCATGGAAAAGAATGACTCCAGCTGTTCGATCAGCCGCTCTTCCGTATGCTCGTTGCGCCAATACGCGATTTGACCCTGCTCCGGACACTCGGCTCTCAAGATGCCGACGCTTTCGGCAAGCGTGACCACCGACAACTCGATTCCGACGGGCAGATACCACCAACGATGGGGAAACGGATCGAACTTGCTGCCGTACGTGTAGCCGTTGACCGCCTCGGATCGAAATATCGTCGATAGATATCGGGCAAGCCCGCCGGTGTCGCGTTGTTCCACCAAACGGCGCAGAGCGGCATATTCTTCCTGCAGAAAGGTCCCCCACATCGAGTCCTGCAAAGAGGGTACGTCCGCCCGCTGTTCCCGGAGCTTCATCTGCCGATGGCTGGAAATGATCCGGGTAGCGATCATCTCATCCGACGCCTTATCTGGCGCCAGCCGCGGAGCAAATTCCGACGGCAGGGGCCTGGAATAGCCGCGCAACCACTCGGGACGGCGAATGACCCGGGTCGCCACCGTGAAATCGAGGATTTCATACCCCACGCGCAGCCACCGTCGCTGCAGACCTAACAGCACTCGGGGATGCTTGTGCAGCAGCCTCGACAGGGCTTGTGCGCTGCTTGTCAGGACGCTCATGGTCCCCCCCGCATGGGCGTTCGGTTCATCGACTGCAGGCGTATGCGCAGGTACCGGTCGACCAACCAGAAAAACCATCGCCAGCGAGGCATTCGGTCGCGCAAGGTCGCTCTCACTCGCTCGCGGAAAGGGGGCAAACGCAAGGATTCGTCTATCTCGCCGGCCTTGGCCGACAAGGATTCGATCGCTCGCAATATTTCCGGCCGTTCACCGCGGCCGCGGCCCGCGGAAAAATACGCCCAGCGAAACCAGAAGGTCATGTAATCCGCCATGCCATGCTGCAGGGCGCTCTGCACCCCCCGGTCCGACTGGCCGTAGCTCTTCAAGAAGCCCAAATAGCAGGCAAGCGCATCGAACGTGGATCTCCAATCGGGCGAGTGGCTGGTCCCGCCCGGATGCAGCCGATACGAAAACATCTCGCGCGCAAGCGTAGCTTTGTAGGAGCCGCGCATTAGGTCAAGCCACAGCGCGTCGTCCGCAAAAATCAGCCTCTTGTACGGGGGGATGCCCCCGACCCGCACGTAGTCCGACGCCCGGAACATATATCCTGTCCCGTGCGAATCCCGTCGCAGGCGCAGTCTCGTCGCCAGGAAGCCCTCTGCGGTCTCGCGGACCGGCATCGGCAAGCAGCTTCGCAGCCGCCGCCCGTGCTTGTCGATGAGTCGAAAGTGAGACTGGTAAAGACCGGCGTCCGGGTGCGCGTCTATCAAGGCCGACATCTGCGATAAATAGCCGGGGTCGAGCAGGTCATCGTGTCCGATGATGGTCAGGAACTCCTCGGACAGGTCGAGCTGCAGGATTCGAGTCCAATTCTCCTCGATTTCCAGCGGCGCCGGCGATTCCCAGACGCTGATTCTTGGATCGCGCAGCTGGCGCAGCCAGCTCGGCGTATCGTCCGTGCTCGCATTTTCCAGCACCACCAGCCGAAAGTGCTCGTGAACCTGAGCCAGGATGCTGGCGACGCACGCTTTGAGATACTCCCCGCCGTTGCGCACCGGGAGAACGATCAGAAATTTCCGATGTGATGTGTGGCTGCGGTCCGCGCTCACCTCGCCATTCCCTATAGAATACGCGGGGAGCCAGATGCTGATTGCTGGAGTGTGACGATCATCGCGACAAGGTAGTACCATTTGCCGGCCGCATCAACCCCGCGGCCGCACGGCGAGCTATGGCAGAACCCAACTTCATCTCTGGTGAGATCTGGAACAGAACGGCGTCGCCGAACTGAGCAGTCCGGGCGGCGCGGAAGGTGAGACCGCCGATTCGCCCGTGCACAGCGCGAGCGCGGGCCGCGGCGGGCCGCGCATCTTCATCAAGAATTCGCTGGCGAACCTCGCGAGCGGCCTGTCGACGGCCGTGTTGAGTCTGCTGGTCCCGGCTTTTCTCTCCAGATATCTCACGCAGCCCGAATTCAGCGCCTGGATGCTGATTGTTCAGCTGGCCGCTTACACCGCCTTGCTGAATCTCGGCATTCAAGGCGCAACCAGCCGCTACGTCGCGTTTTACGCGGCGCGCGGCGACCGCGATTCAACCAGCGATGTAGTCAGCACGGCGTTCTTCGCCCTCGTGTTCACGGCCATCCCCGCGGCTGCCTTGGTGCTTGCGGCCAGCCGGAACATTGACCACCTGTTTCCCGCGCTGCCGGCACATTTGGTTGCGGCCGGCAGGTCCGGATTGCTTCTGATGGGCTTGGCGTCGGCGCTGAGCATGCCGGCGGAGGCCATCGCGGGCACATTCACGGGGTTGCAGCGAAACGAATTGGTGGCGGTCATTCAGGGCGGCGGCAGGCTCGTTCTCGCCGCCGCGCTGATCGCGATCGTGTTGCTGGAGGGAGGCGTGACCTCGATGGCCGCGGCGTTTGCCGCGGTGACCGTCGCCGTCTTCCTGGGCTTTTGGTGGACCAATCGGCGCCTCGACACCGTGGAAATCTCGCCACGTCGCGCGCATTGGCGGTCGTTCCGGCAAATATGGGCATATTGCGGCGCGCTGATCGTCTGGACGGTTGCGATGCTCCTTGTCAACGGCTTCGATACAGCCATCGTCGGGCGCGTGGACTTCCCGGCGGTGGGCGTGTACAGCGCGTGCTTCGGTCCGATCCTGTTAATTGCGGGCGTGCAGCAGGCGCTGTTCAGCCCGCTGCTGCAATTCGGCGCCGCCCGCGCCTCGCAGCTCTCCGATCATTCGCTCCCGCCCCTGCTACTGCGCTCGACGAAGCTCAGCACGCTGTTGCTGCTGTCGTTGTCCGTTCCGCTCCTGCTGTTTGGCAGGGACCTGCTCGGCTGGTGGCTGGGGCCGAAGTATTCTGATCCGGCCTTCACCATCTTCAGGCTGCTACTGATCGGGAACACCGTGCGGCTGCTGGCGACCCCCTACAGCATGCTGCTGCTCGCGACACTCAAGCACAAGCGCGCGCTGCTCGCGCCCATCGTCGAGGCGTCGACCAACGTGACGGTGGCGATAGCCGCGGGATTGCGCTTCGGCGCCGTCGGGGTGGCATGCGGCGTGGTTGCCGGGGCATTTATCGGCCAGATCATGATCATTTATGTCAATGCTCCGAGAACCGCGGAAGTCGTCGGCGACCTTAGGACGCTTCTCAGGAAGGGTGTGGTCCTGCCGGTCGCCTGCGCCCTCCCGGCGCTACTGGTGGCCGCGGCGGCAATCGACCGGTTGCCGGCGTTGATCCACTGGCCGATAGCTGTCGCCGCGTTGATCGCGAGCGCCGTGCTCGCGTGGAAGGTTTCTCTTGCGGCGGACGAGAAAGCCTTGATCCGCTCCGGATGGTCGCCACTGCAACACCACGCCGGACAGCGATCGTGAGCACGATGAAACTGCTGCTGAAGCGCCTGCTTCCGGAACACACGAAGCGCCGGCTGGCCGTCACTCTCTTGCTGACCCTGGTCGTTCGGCCGCACCGCCTGCGATACCGCCTGAACCCCCAGAGCGCCCGTGAGTACAGGCGTTTTGCGCGGACTAAGGCACACTGTTGCATCTGCGGGAGCACGGGCACTTTGTTCTTCGACATGCCCGACATCGAATTGTGCCGCCATCACGGCATCGACGTGTTGAGGGAAACCCTGTCGTGCAAATCCTGCGGCAGCACCAATCGCCAGCGGACGCTCGCCCACGCGCTGATCTCGGTGCTGCACCGGCAATTCGCCTGCGAAGGATCCGCTCTCGATGGGCTGGCGCGCCGGGCGGGAAAAGTCGAGGTCTGGGACACCGACGCATTCGGCCCGATAGGCGCCCGCCTCGGCTCCGTCGCGAACGTCACTCGCAGCAAGTACCTTCCGCAGCTGCCGTTCGGTGTCGAAACGGAGCCCGGGGTGTACAACATCGACCTGCAGCAGGCGAGCTTTCCATCCAATCGATTTGACGTCATCCTGACGTCCGACGTCATGGAACACGTTCGGGACGACCGCCGCGCGCATGCGGAAATATTCCGCTGCCTGCGCCCCGGCGGCGCCTATCTGTTCACGGTCCCGTACACCGAGGACCGCGCCCGGACGCTGCACCTGGTGGATACCGCCTCAGTCGAGGACGTCTTCCTCGAGCCACCTCATTATCACGGCGACCCGATATCCGGGAAGATACTGGCATACCGCATCTACGGACGCGATCTGATCGGGCGCCTGGAGGAGGCGGGTTTCGAGGCCCGCTTCGAGAAATTGGAACTGGCAGCCGAGGGAATCTTCGCGGGCGATTGTTTCATCGCAGCCAAACCACAGGGCGAGTTCGAGATCACTCAGGGGTCGGGCGGTGGCACGGCAAGATAGGCGAGGCGGCGCATTTCTTGACGTCCTCTCGTCACGCTGTCGAGGATCAGTCCGGATAAAAAACTCAGGGCGGACAAAAGCACCAGACCGGTCGCCAGAATCGCTGTTGGCTGGCGCAGTACCAAACCGGTCTTGATGAATGTAACGACCAGAGGGATGCCAAGGGTCAGTGCAACCGCAAGAAACGCGCCCGCGATCGCGGAAAAAAACTGGAAGGGGCGTTCGTTCTTATAGAGAGCCACTATCAAGCGAAATATTTTCAGGCCGTCTGCATACGTGCGGAGCTTGCTGGCAGACCCGGTTACTCGCATCTGGTAGGGCGTGGCAACCTCGGCGACCGGCAGCTGGAGTTCCAGCGCGTGAATGGTAAGCTCGGTCTCAATCTCAAAACCGCTCGACATGGCAGGGAACGACTTCACGAAGCGGTGCGAAAAAACCCGGTACCCCGAAAGCATGTCGGAGAATCGCTCGCCAAACAGACTCGCGACGGCGAATGTAAGCAAGCGATTGCCGAATCGATGGCCCGACGGGTACGCAGCATCATGCGAGGCGACTCGGGTCCCCACGACCATATCGAGGCGTTCTTCGAACAGCCGATTTACCATGTGGGTCGCGTAGCTAGGGTCGTAAGTCGAATCGCCGTCCGCCATGACATACGCATCCGCGTCCACGTCGGCAAACATGCGTCTGACCACATGACCCTTTCCCTGGAGCGTTTCCCGCCGTATCAAGGCTCCGGCGGCGCTGGCGATTGCGATTGTTTCGTCGGTCGAATTATTGTCGAACACGTAAATCCGAGCGTTCGGCAACGCGGCTCTGAATCCACGAACCACCTCCGCAATGGAATGCCCTTCGTTGAAGCAGGGAATGATCACCGCGATTTTGTGCAGTTGTTCCAACAATGAATTGGCGGCGCCAGAGTCCATATGCCCGGACACCTGGTTTTCAACGCCTTCATTCGGAACGACGCTCATGTATCAGCCTTCATGTTTGAGCCTCGACGATCGCAGCCTGAACATTTTACATATTTGGAGAAGCCGATTTGTGCTCAAAGTCGCAGGGCTGCAATCTCTACTTTTCGGATTGGCCGTCCACAAGTGCAGGGTCGGAATACGCGAACTCGAATCGCCTGATGCCCGGCATGCCCCTCGACACATGTCGTTGATCCTGCGGGCCTAGACTCCATTCCTCGACGCCCGACCCCCGCTGGACCAGTACCGCCGCCGGCCAGTTCTGCCGCCGCAATTCCGCATCCCGCACGGGTCCGCCGCTGAACAAGACTAGATCCTCGTCACGAAGCAGCGGATCCGCTTGAACGAGGTCCGCGAGATAGAACCCGCCGGATACACGAACGAAATAGATGTTATTGCCGGGTCTTTGCGGTTTCGGCAGTTGCGCCGAGTGATGGGTGATAATGCCGTCCATCTGCATCATTTGCACGGGAAGCACCAGCATTAGATTCAAGATCGCCGCGGCCCCTGCAAATGCGGCAAGACGCTCGTTCGATTCCGGCCGCGCCGTCATCGCGCAAGCGGCCAATATCGGAACGACTCCCCACGCCGATTGAAAATACCGATACCCCCATCCATGCCCCTGGTCGAAAATAAAAAAGACATATCCCACAAAGGTTACTACCGCGGACTGAGTAAGCAGCCGGATGCGCCGATCCTCGCCCAGGCGCAATCGTCCGAGCACTGCGAACAGGAAGAGGCAAGGAACGGCCCAGACCCACATTTTGACCATCGCGGCCACACGCAGGCCGATCATCTCCTTATCGGGGAATCTAAAGGCGGAGTGGAGGTTGCTGCCGATCACGTCAAAGCCGGAGTTCCCCGAGGTGACGAGTTCTCGCAGGTACAGCCAGCCGACACCGATCAAAATTGTCAGCGGTAGATAGCCGAGAATCAGCCAGAAAAACGCTCCCCGCTGCTCTCTTAAGCGCGCGAGGGCGATGATCCATGGTGCGGCGAACATCGTGTGTGGAAACGGATTGTGCAGCACCAGCGCGAGCGAACCTACGACACCGGCGGCAAAGGCGCGATAGGGAGTGGGTTTCAGCAACAGCCAAACGAACAGCAAGTTCGCGGTCAAGTGCGCCTGCATTGAATAATAGGACATCGCGTATGCCGCGAAAGCCCCAGAGGCAACCGTGAAAAGCACGGCCCAGCCGGCCGCGCGCCGATCGTTTGTGATCTCGAGGGTGATTCGGTGAACCAATAAAATTGCCAATCCGGCCAGGGTCGCATTGCAGAGCCATGGGACGCCGATAAATTCGAATGGGGCGAGAATCAGCGAAAAACCCGGCCAATAGGCCTCCATGGCCTCGCCTGTCGTCCGCGACGCGACCAAAAACGCCCCATTGAATCCCGGTGGAATCAGCCAGTCAACGACCGACGGCGGCAGTTGGGCGGTTAATCGACCTGCCGCGAAGATCTTTGCCTGGAAGACCGCCGCATACTCGTCCATACAGAAGGCGTCATTGTGATAGATGAACACCGCGCCGAGCCCTAGCAGCGCGACGCTGGCCACCACGGCCACGGCAACGTGCGAGCCGATGAAATCGACGACCTTGAGAATCGGCACGGGATTTTTCCAGAACGCCGCCAGTACGCAGACACCGAGCGTCAGCCATGCCGTCCTTGAGTCATCCGTCAACAGCAGATATCGAAATATCGGCGTCATCAGTCTCGTCGAAAAATAGTGGTTGTCGGCGGCGTAGAAGTACGCCAGCGTGATCGTCGTGAAGATAACTCCCAATACGACGATTAGTCGTTCAACCGTGTACGGCGGGACGGATCTGCACGCAGTGGCCTCGGCCGCAGCAGGCTTAATCGTACGGTTTGAAAATCGACGCATGCACGGCAATTTATACCAGGTTAGGTCAAACTAATGGCATATGCTCAATTTACACGGGCTGAAGCGGGTACCTAGCGAGCCTATGGATCGGCCAAGCGGCGATGATTTGCGGGTGATGTTCGATCCGCAGATCTTTTGTCATCAGCGGTTCGGTGGAATCTCGCGGTACGTCTGCAACATAGCGCTAGAGATGCAGCGGATGGCCGGCGTCACGCCGCTGATCGTCGCGCCGTTTCACTTCAACGAATATCTGGACCAGCTCCCACGGTCTCTGGTCCGCGGAAGAAAGGTGCGCTGGCTGGAAGGTTTGACAGCCTTGGCTTACGGATCAAGCGTGCTCTCAGGTAAAATTGCGGCGCGCAGATTCAAACCGGATGTCTTGCACAACACCTACTATTTTCCGGTCAAACCCCCATCAGGCGCCCGCGGCATCCTGACCGTCTACGACATGATTCACGAGAAGTATCCCAAGTATTTCGTTGCCAGCCCGTTCATCAGACGAATAAAGGCTGCGAGCGTAGCGGCGGCGGATCACGTGATATGCATCTCGGAGAGCACGCGGCGCGACGTGTTGGCCACCTATGACATCCCCGAGGAGCGCGTGTCGGTAACTCACCTCGGGTTCGATCCGCTGGGTTTGCTGCTCACCGGCGAATCCTCGAGCGACTTCAAGGTTCGAGTACTCGGTGCGGATGCCCCGTATCTCCTTTATGTCGGGAGTCGGGTCAACTACAAGAACTTTGGGGGCCTGCTCGAAGCCTATTCGGCCTCGGCATTACTGCGGAAGAATTATTCTCTTCTTTGTTTCGGCGGCGGCGAGTTTACGGGGGCTGAACGGGCCGCGATCGCTAAAGCGGGAGTCGAAGGCCGCGTCATATATCTGGGCGGGCCCGATGCGGTACTGGCTGCCTGCTATGCTCACGCGTCGTTATTCGTTTGCCCGTCGTTCTACGAGGGGTTTGGTATACCGGTACTCGAGGCTATGTCGCTCGAGTGCCCCGTCGCTTGCAGCAACTCGAGCTCATTGCCCGAAGTGGTCGGTGACGCGGCTACGCTATTCGATCCGCGGGATCGCGACTCGATTCGGAGTGCGTTGGAATCAGTTTTGGATTCGCCGTCCGCAGCAACCGCACTCAGGGAGCGGGGTCGAATCCGCAGACAGCTGTTTTCATGGCGGAGCTGTGCCGAAAACACCATAGGCATTTATCGGCGGGTTCTGAATTCTTGAAGTTCGTTGACCAGGATCTGTCCGTCCGATCAGACAAACTCTTTCATGCGATGCTGGAAATCCAGGGTAGCGGGCCAATCGAATTTTCTTGCTCACATTTGATCAGTAATTCTGCGAGGCGCCGACCTTTATGTTGGGCCTCCCAACCGAGTTTTTCCCGTGCCTTTCGTGGATTGAGCCGACTGAGGGATATGTCGAGCGGGCGCAGCAACGACTCGTCTATCGTAACGTGATCGTTGACGTCGAGCCCAACAGATGCAAATGCCGCGTCCATCAGGTCTCCGAGTGTGCACGTCTCGCCCGTCGCAATTATGAAGTCCTCAATCGACTCCTGCTGCAATATCCGCCACATGGCATCAGCATATTCGGACGCGAGCCCCCAGTCACGCTGTATCGACACATTTCCCAAACAAAGCTTCTCGCCGCTTCCGTTTGCTATTCGAACTGCCGCAGCCACGATCTTTCTGCACACAAACCTTTCCGGGCGAATTGGCGATTCATGATTCGACAGGATCCCCGAACAAACTTGTAAGCCATAGGCTTCTCGATAAGTTTTAACGGCCCAAAACGCCGCTGACTTCGCCATCGCATAGGGGCTGCAAGGACGAAAGGAGGTCTCTTCGTTCGCAGGTTCGGTGGTATCCCCAAAGCACTCACTCGATATCGCGTTAAACATACGCAGGGGGAGCTTTACGTAGCGGATACACTCCAGGATATTCAGGGTGCCGACGGTAACACTTTCAAAAGTTTCGACAGGCTGATCGAAGGAGAGCGCTACGGAGGACTGACCTGCCAAATTATAGATTTCATCCGGTTCAACCATCGTCAAGATTGACAACGTGCTTCGAAAATCCGAAAGCGAAGCGGAATGCAGTTGTACTTGGTTTTTGATGCCAAGGCGCGTCAGATTGCCGAAATGCAACGCCTCGGCATCGCGTGAGGCCCCGTGAACGCGATAACCCTTCGACAGCAGCATGTGCGCGAGATATGCTCCGTCCTGTCCGGAAATGCCGAATATTAGAGCCGTTTTTTTCGTCACGTTTCTACCGGGAACCTGCTTTTGCGTGCGCACACACTACTTCGACTTAACTCAGTTAGTATTACATATTATTGCGGAAGGGCTTTGTGCTCTGAGTCGCGAAAGCTTGATTCGATACCTAGTTCCTTCAAACGATACCCTTAGTGCACTGAATGTCAGCCCCAGCACCATCGCCGCCACCGTCTTGCTGCCACGGCGCGCAGTCCAGGCGCCCATCCGCCGTAAAATGCGTGATGTCGAAGTCGCCGACCAAGTTCAGGGAGCCACCCTTCGATGTGATGGTGTATCGGGGCGCAAAGCACGGACTTATGCGCCAAAATGATGGGCTGCAGGGCGATAAAATGATCGAAAGATCTTTTGACGAAAATCTGACGCCCTAGCGGACGCTGCCGATGCCACACTTGGAGCTTCGTGTGCAGACGCTGCAATGGCATTGATAATGCGGATTGCCGCTTGAAAGAATTTACCGGCAACGCAAGCGGCCACGTAGTTAGGTTGGACATCGAAGGGCTGCGCGCGCTAGCCGTCATATCGGTTCTTATTAACCATGCATTTCCGAACGCGCTTCCCGGCGGGTTCGTGGGCGTCGATATATTTTTCGTGATTTCTGGCTACTTGATAGGCAGGCATCTCCTGCAGGATATTCAAGCGGGTCGCCTGAGTATTCTGGGTTTCTATGCAAAGCGCGCGAGGCGTATTTTTCCAGCTCTTGCACTCGTCCTGATTTCTGTGTGGGGCGCCGGCTGGCTGTTCTTGTCAGCCCGCGAATTTTCCGCTTTGGGCCAGCAAATTGTCGCTTCCGTTTTTTTTTCCAATAACATCCTGCTCTGGTCCGAGAGCGGATACTTCGACGTCGCAGCATTGGATAAACCACTGCTGCATCTTTGGTCGCTTGGAATCGAAGAACAGTTCTATTTACTCATCCCGGCGATGCTTTGGCTCGGCAGCAAAGGCTCGGCGAGTTCCGTTCGTTGGGTAGCGCGACTCGGAGTGTTGTCACTGCTCGCGACAATAGTTCTGAGTAACTTTGACTACCCTGGATCGTTCTATCTTTTGCATGCGCGCTTTTGGGAACTGGCTGCTGGAGTTGTTCTAGCGCAGCCTGAATTGCGAATGCATGAGCGTGGGCATCTGGTGGATACTGGGTACGCCTACGCAGGTAATGTCTGGGAAGTCCTTATATTCTCTGCGATGGCAGTATTTTTCGCAATCGTTGTGCTGGGTTCGAGCGATCAACGATGGGAGTGGGATGCCGCAATTCGTGACAGCGGACTCATCTTGACGATCATTGTGGCAATACTCGCCGCACTCTGCATGCAGCAGGATGCTTTACGAAAGAGGCTATTACAAAAAGCTGGTTACCCTGCGAAGGCGAGATCCTTAGCGGGCATCATGCTGATCTGCGCTTCAGTGGGTGCGCTCACTTCCACCGACTGGCCTGGCGCTCAAACACTCTTTCCGGTGCTTGGCACAGCAATGGTCATAGCAGCGACGCCAACCACGGGGGCCAACAAGGTGTTGGGTGCTCGGCCGCTAGTCTTTATCGGTGGAATTAGCTATCCACTGTACCTATGGCATTGGCCGGTGATTCTCTTCTGGAGGTTGCTAAATCCTACGGCACGCGAAATTGAGATAGCGGTTCCTTTAGCTATTTCTTTCGCACTTGCGTGGCTGACCAAGGCCCTCCTGGAGGAGCCCGTGCGGTTTGGCAGGATCGGAGGGGCTTCATTCCAGCGGCCGCATTTGCGTCTAGCGGTGGCGGGGCTTGCATTCGCAGCTGTCCTAGGGTCGATCGCGGTTGCAACTCAGGGGCTACCTTCGCGAATTCCCCCACAATTACAGGCGATCGCCGAGTGGTCGGAAACCGGTGTTAATTGGAGGGTTGGTCGTTGCTACTACGGTCCGCAACAGCCCGCCGAATTCGCCAGCGAATGCACGCCTCCCAAGCGGCCTGGAGTGCCACTTGTTCTTTTGTGGGGTGATTCGCACGCAGCGCACCTTTACCCTGGTTTAGTCCGCATCGAATCGACACATTCCCTTGACATCGCTCAGTGGACCGCCGGACTCTGCCCACCGACCGCTATACCGTTCGCTAACGAGGATCTGGCTTGCCCCGGGAGACGTGCGACTGCATTGAGAAAGCTAACGCATCTCAATCCCGACACGATATTGCTTGCAGGCGCGTGGGAACTCTATCTGGGGAAACGCCAATCTGAGACAGATATTATCCGCTCGCTGTCGGAGACTATCCGAGAATTAAGGAAGGACGGCGACCAGGAAATTGTTGTCTTCGGACCGGGACCTACCTGGAACAACGCACTTGCGATCGATCTATTCAGATTTATGGCCGCAAATCGATTGAATCAAATCCCTGAGCGATTAGGACTGCAACCGGAGGCGGTATGGCACCTTGACGCTGCAATGGCCGCGCAGGCTGCTGCGCTAAAGGTCCGGTACGTGTCCGTCCTCAATTATTTCTGCAACAAATCCGGATGTCGAACGATGGCCGATAGAACGAAAACACGGCCAGACCTTTTATATAGAGACAGTAACCACCTTACGGTCTCCGGATCTGAAGACCTAATTGCGCATTCGGATCTGCATCTGTTCTGATCTCGATGGCAGGGATGCTTACACGTGCAGCAACTCGTGCGTTAGCCAATTTCTTCGTGATAAGTCTCTTCGGCATTGATGTTCCAAATCTCTGATTTGTCGCGGCCGCCATTGATGATGGAGCCGACTGCGCTATTAGCGGCCAACATGGAGTGGTCTTGATTGTTATAGCGGTGCATTCCGTTTCGCCCAACGGGATAGAGATTCGAAAATTGGTCCAAGCAAGCGCGGACCTTGCCGAATCTGCCGTATTCGCCGAAATACGCAGGATAAGCTTTGGGTACGCGAACCAGCGTTGCGTCGAGAATGTCTTTGCGATCGATCATGCCAAGTTTCTCGAGTTCGGCCGCCGCGAAATCGATGAACCGTGCATCTTCCATCGACCATAGATCATCGCCTTCCTGGCAGAAGTACTCCAGTCCCAACCAAATGGTATCCGGATCGGCAACCATGGCCGGGCTCCAATTGTTGAATATCTGCAGCCGGCCGATTCGAACGTCCGGCTCTTGTATGTAGATCCACGTATCCGGCGGCATGCCGTTGCTCGAAGTCCGACGATGTTGGTTGCCCGTGGGATTCATCTTGCGAAGCAGTAAACCGACGGTCATGAAGTCCCGATAGGGGAGCTTGTCCGCAATCTCTAGGACTTGCGAGTCCGCGGGCTGAAGAAACCCAGTGAGGTCACGAACGGGGATCGTTGAAACGAGATAGTCGCAGGGTATGCGTCGCACCGCGCCCGTTTGTTCATCACGTACGTTGACCGCCGTCAGTCGAAAGCTCTCGCGCTCGATGCCGACGACTCGATGGTCCAAGTGGACCCGCCCTCCGAGAACCATGACTTTGCGTGCCACTTCCTCCCACAGCTGACCCGGTCCAAATTTAGGATAGAGGAATTGCTCAATCAAGCTGGTTTCGGTTCGCCGCTGAAAAATGTCGGTCGGGTGGCGAAACGAACTCGACACCGCGTGTGCAATTGCCCTCGTGATCGACAAACCTTTGATGCGCTGAGCGCCCCACTCCGCGGATATTGCTCCACAAGGTACCCCCCACACTTTCTCGGTGTAGTCCTTGAAGAATGTGCGATAGAGACGGTTTCCGAAGCGATTCACGAAGAATTGCTCGAGCGTGGTTTCCGGCGACGTAGGACTCAACTTGGCTCGCCCGTAGCTCAGACCCAGTCGAAAGGTTTCCATGGCGCCCATGTTCTTCAGGGTGCTTCCGTTCAGCTTCAGCGGATAATCGAAGAAGCGCCGGCGATAAAAGATACGCGAGAGCCGTTGTCGCACTAGCATGACTGCATCGGACGTAGCGGGTGCGGCGGCCTCTGGTAGAAAATCGTGCGACTGCCTTTGGTAGTTGATTCGCAATGCCGCGTCCGAATCCATCTGCCCCCGGGCAATCGGCAAGATATCTTGCCACCATCGCATCACCCAATCCGATTTCGAAAAGAAACGATGACCGCCGAGATCCATCCGATTGCCGCGGTAGTTGATGGTTTTGGAGATTCCGCCTACCTGGCTGTCGGCCTCGAATACGATGGGGACAATGTCAGAGCGGCGCAATAATTCGAGCGCTGCGGTGAGGCCGGCGGGACCAGCGCCGGCAATGACGGCGATTTTCTTCATGAAGTCAGAGCTAGCGCGCGCACGCGATTGCAGTCATAGAGGTTCCAGTTCTGATAAGCGTCCGAGTGTACGTGGCGGATCGGCTCAAACCCCACGTCTTCGCGAGAAATCACGAAATTGAGCGCCGTATCATGGCAGACGCCGACAAGCGATTGCGGAGTCAGCGGCCTGTGTTTCTGTGATGCCGGGTCGTGCGCACCGCTCGAGCGCTGCAAGAGAGTGAGCATTTTCCAGTTCGGATCCATCAAGGGCAGAAGGACCTCGGAACGTCGGCGAACCTCGCGCGCCGTTGCGCGCGAGAAAACTACGCCGGCGGACTGCCCGGGGGATAAGTAGTTGTTCCTCTCGAGGGTGAACCAAACGAATGAACCGGAGTCATGGCCGTTGGTAACAAAAACCGTGCTGGAGGCCGGGATTGCTTGGCGCCAGTCGGCGAACTCGCTCATATCGGAAACCGTACCAAATGACTTCGAGTGAGTGGACGCCTGGTACAGAAGAAACGCCGACACCGTCGTGCCCGCACAGGAAACCAGAATCGGCACCGCGCGCGACTGCGAGTTTCTGATCCAGTACCACGCCGAGAAAACCAATAAAACACACCATATTTTCAGTCCGAACATGGACTTCCCGCTCGATATCGATAAAAGCTCATGCGCGGGCTTGACCATTAGAGAGTCGACACCCGACCGAGTGTCGACGATCGCCACTGCAATGATCGAGACAAGGACCGCGGCGAGAGCCAAACCGGCGCCTTGAGTTGACTGCAACGACTCATGCTTTCGCAATATCCAAAGCAGTATCGCGAGTGATGCAAAGACGAACCCAGCCTCGGCCGAGAAGGACCATCCGGCGACCAACAGCAATGCGCAGGCGGGACCGCATTTATCCTCACCCCAAATTTGATGCGCGGTCGGCAGCAGCAGTACAACACTTACAAAGGTGGTAATCCACATCCAGCGCCACGCCTGGCCTTGCATGAAAATAGCGACGGGTCCAACCGAACTTGCGATCTCTGCGATCAGGAGGCCCGTCGCACCGACCAGCATTGCGCACAGGGCAAGCCTGCGGATGCGTGCGTCTCGCAGAGTTGACGTTGCAAGCGCCAGGCAAACAAACGGTCTTGCGTTCAGCGCCCAGTCCCGGGTGGTCCATAGCTGCAGAAACAAGAATTGCGATCGCTCCCGCACGACTTCCAACCAGGCTGAATCCATGATCGGAAGCGCATGACGTACCGCTGGCACCGCGGCCGCAGCGATAGCGGCACCGAGCGAGCCGAGTATGCCGAGGGCCGATCCCGCCAAACGTGCTCTCCACGGCACGCTCATGCAAATCAGAAGAAGCAGGCCTGGCAGTGCCATCAAAGGGTGAACGAATAGCGCAGCCGTCGCCAGCGTGAAACCCACCTTGTGAAAACCGCGCAGATAAACGGCCAAGGCCGAAACGACAAGCGCTTCCGCCGGCAGCCGAGCCGTAAGAAAGGGTTCCAGTAAATGGAATACGCCGAACGCACCGTAGTGTCCGCCTGTGATGATCACGAGAAATACGGCCAGCCACGCAAAGTCACGATTGAAGAGGTGGGCCGTCAAATTCGACGCGGCGTACAGAAACCAAACGCTGCATAGCACCGTGAGCAGAAGCGCCGCCGGATTCAAGCCTATCCAGGAGATCACCCAGGCATAGGCGCGCGGAAAAATCGTGAATTCATCTTGCGTAGTGTTTTGAAGAAACAGATCCTCATTGAGCGCCGGTCGAAGCTTAGCGAGCGCTTGAACGGCGTAGATCTGCCCGTCAGAGACGAGACCTCTGTATTCGTGGGTCAGTGCCCAAATTGCGATGACCGTGAGAGTTAGGGCGACCGTGGCGAAAAACTGATGAAATTCGCTCCGTTTGAGATCGACCGATGTACTTTCGAGTGTTGGCAATTTACAGAGACTGCATTATTCGATTCCAAGCTTCTTGATGCGGTAGCGCAAAGCGCGAAACGACATCCCCAAAACCTTGGCGGCGGCGGTCTTGTTGAAGCGGGTCTGTTCCAGTGCCTTGACTATCGCGTCGCGCTCGATGTCCTCGAGATGGTCCCCTAGGCCACCACCGTTCTCCGCCGCTGCCGGGGTACCTCCCGATGCGCTCAGCGTCGAACGCAACTGTATGTCCCCGGCGCTGATTTCACCACTGGTGCTCAACGTGAGGGCGCGCTCGAGGATGTTCTCGAGTTCGCGCACGTTGCCGGGGAACGCATATGTCTGAAGCGCCGCCATGGCGTCCTTGCTCAGCATGGGCGGGGTGATTTTCATGCGCCGCCCGAGCCGTCGTAAAATGGTTTCGGCCAGGTCCGGTACGTCTTCCCGACGTTCGCGAAGCGACGGGACGCGTAATTCGATGACGTTAACGCGATAAAACAAATCCTCGCGGAATTTACTCTCGGCGACCATTTGCGACAGGTTTTTATGGGTGGCTGACAGCACCCGTACGTCCACATTTACCTCTACTTGTTCGCCAACGGGACGCACGGCCTTTTCCTGGATCACCCGCAACAGCTTGACCTGCATGTGCAATGGCAGATCTGCAATTTCGTCCAAAAATAACGTGCCGCCCTCGGCTGACTGAATGAGTCCGCGCTTGTCGCTGACCGCGCCGGTGAAGCTGCCGCGCTTGTGCCCGAAGAGTTCGCTTTCCATGAGTTCGGTGGGAATGGCGCCGCAATTGACGGGCACGAATGGTGCGTCGCGGCGCGGGCCGGACTCATGAATGAGCTTGGCCACCAATTCCTTGCCGGTGCCGGATTCGCCGGAAATGTGCACCGGCGCTTGGCTACGTGCGACACGGCCTATCATCTCGCGCATGTGCTGCATGACGGCCGAGGTTCCGACCAGGCGTGGTCCGAACACGGTGGTATCGCCGTCCGTGTTGGTCGATAGCTTAATGGCGCTGGCGACCAGTTTGCGAAGCCCGGCGAGATCCAGTGGCTTCGATACGAAATCGAAGGCGCCCACTTTGAGTGCGCGCACGGCGGTTTCCATGTTGCCGTGAGCGGTAATCACGGCGACCGGTACATTAGGTGAGTACTGCTGGATCCACTGCACCAGTTCCAAACCGTCCCCGTCCGGCAATTGCATATCGGTCAGGCAGAGATCGAATCGCTCGGCTTTCAGCATGCGCTGCGCGGTGGCGACATTGTGGGCTGTGCGCGGCACCAGGTCCATGCGTTGCAGGGTAATGGACAATAATTCACAAAGATCGGGTTCGTCGTCGACGACCAATACGGCAGGCTGCGTCATGGTTGTATTGTAGCGTTAGCGGTCAAGTTGGGGTGTTATCGGCTGGCCGATTCGTCGTGACAGGGTGTCGCCATGCAAATTTGGCGTGACATGGTGAGATTCCCGCCATGCCGCGACGAATTTACACGCGAGCCCTTGCCAACCACGCCGAGGGCTATTCCTCCCAGCGCTGCGGATCGCTGAAGACGATTCTGAATATGCTGCCGTCGCCGCCGCGTGGCTCGTACAGCAAAATAGCGCGGTTGAGTTGGCACAGTTCGCGCGCAATGAATAGCCCGAGTCCAGTCCCGCCCTTGCGGCCGGTGAAGAATGGCTCGAATATCCGGTCCGCCGATTGAACCTCGATGCCGGGGCCGCGATCGGCGACCTCCAGATAGGGCCGGCCGCTGGGGTTGAGGCGATCGAGTTTGATTTCGACGCTGATGCCTAGCCGAGTTTCCCCGTACTTGATGGCGTTATCGCACAAATTCCACACCACCTGGTGTAGGTGACTGGGGTCGAATCGCACTTCGAGGTCGTCCGCCTCTTCATGCACGCCAATCTGTGCGACGGAGACCTGCATGGTTTCGCAGAACTCGGGCAGGAAGTCCTCCAACCAGTCGCCGAGATTCAGCCGCGCGGGTTTGGTGGCTTCGCGGCGCGACAGCTGTAAGACGTTGTTGATGATGGTGCTGACGCGCTCGGAGTTGTTGCGGATGATGTCGGTCAGCCGCCGTTCCTCGGGGCCGATGGCGGGACTTTCCGCCAGCAGCTGGCCGGCATGGCTCATGGCGCCCACGGGATTGCGGATCTCGTGGGCAATGCTGGCGGACAGGCGGCCGAGCGCGGCGAGCTTGCCCTGTTGAACGCGTTCGGCCATCAGACTGGTGTCTTCCAGAAAAATCAGGGTGGGGCCTGGAGCCATGCCCCCGAGCGGCGCGAAATGCGGTTGGATCAGGCGCGCGCCGTCGGCCGCCACGAAGCTCGACGGTACATTCTCGCCGCGCTCGCGGTTTCGCCAGGTACTCAAGGAGTACAGCAAACGCGGCGATACTTCGCCCGCCAAGGCTCCTGGCACTGCCTGCTGGTCGCCCAGGATTTCGGCAGCGGATTCGTTGATGAGACGGATTCTATCTGCGCCGTCCACGACCAGCAGGCTCTCGCGCAGATGCTGGACGATGTATTGCGACAACTCCGCCAGATTCGCCAGATCCAGATCCTTTTGACGAACCAGCGCTTCGCTTTGGCGCATGCTGCCGGCGATGAAGCTTGCGGCGGCCGCGATGGTGAAGAGCACGATGCCCAGAAGCCCTGCCGTGGCGTACACCGCCACGTCGGTGCGTGCGGTGAGCTGCTGCCAGATGGTATGCACCAGGACGGCGATGATGGTGACCGCGGCGAGGAACAGCGCGCTGCGCGGCGGCAGCAGGAACGCGAGACTGCCCACCGGCACCAATAACAGGAGGCCTAGACCACTCGAGACACCGCCGCAGGCGTGGAGCACCGCCATCAGGACGGTGATGTCTACTGCGGCCTGCACAATGGTTTGGAAGTTCGCGGTGGCCAGCCGCCGGCGTACCAATATCACGCTGAAAAGTCCAAAGCACAGGTAAAAGGCCGCGGCGCCGAAGAAGAGTTGCGTCGATTCAACCGCGATGCCGCGCGCGCCACCGAGGGAATACAGGCCCAGGAGCACCAGCGGGACCAAAACGCGGTACAGATTGAGCAAACCCAACACGCGCCAATTCAGTGCGAGGTCGGAGCCGTTAGTGTTGTCGGCGTGGCGATTCAAAGGTTTTTGCATCCTGAGGCGACTTTGCGCTGCGGTTAAGCTTAATTCAGAATAGCGCGCCTCAGCGCGACCAGATCGGCAAACAAGGCGACGAGATTGGCAGTCGAGGCGACAAGATCGGCAGTCGAGGGCAATTCATGCATTTGCACGGGTGCCAGGCGGAGTAGGGGATGATCACGAATTTGCACGGGTGCCAGGCGGAGTAGGGGATGATCATGAATTTGCACGAGTACCAGGCAAAGTAGGGGATGACTTGACTCATAAGAGCCATTTGCGGTGTGTCATGGCGCAGATCAACCTGGTGGTCGGCGACGTCGACGGCAACACGTCGCGCATCCTGGCCGCGGCCGCCGTGGCGCGCGATCAACATGGTGCGGATGTGGTGATGGTGCCCGAGCTGGCGGTATCGGGTTATCCGCCGGAGGATTTGCTGTTCCACTCAGGCATGCGCACGCAGGTGACGAATTCCATCGAGCGGCTGCGGCGCGAGGTGCGCGGCATCACGCTGATCGCGGGTTACCCGGAATATGAGGGGACGCGGATTTTCAACGCAGCCATCGTGATTCGGGATGGCGTGGTGCTCGCGAATCATCGCAAGGCCTGCCTGCCGAACTACCGGGTGTTCGACGAGAAGCGCTACTTCACGCCCGGGACCGAACCCACGGTTCTCGAGATGAACGGCGTCAAAGCCGGGGTGCTGGTGTGCGAAGACGTCTGGGATCCGCAGCCCGCGGCGCAGGCTCGCGCGGCCGGTGCCCAAGTGCTGTTGGTCATCAATGCCTCGCCCTACGAAGTCGATAAGCAAACTCAGCGTGAGCAGCAGATCGGGCGCGCGCGGGTGGCCGAGACGGGCATTCCCTTGGTGTTCGTGAATCTCATCGGCGGTCAGGACGAACTGGTATTCGACGGCAATTCCTTCGTCATGGATGCGGCGGGCGAGGTGACCTTGCGGGCCCCTGCGTTCACCGAGGGTATGTATGTGGTCGATCTGGCCGTCGATGCCGCCGGTGTGGTCACGCCTGTTCCCGGCGACATTGTCCCGCTCCAGGGTCAGGAAGAAAGCGTGTACGGGGCGCTGGTGCAGGGCACGCGTGACTATGTGGACAAGCACCGCTTTCCCGGCGTGGTGTTGGGCCTTTCGGGTGGCGTCGATTCGGCGCTGACTTTGTGTATTGCGGTCGATGCGCTTGGGGCGGATCGGGTGGCTTCGGTGGCCATGCCGTCGCGCTATACCTCGCAAATGAGCAAGGACGACGCGGCTTTGCAGGCGGCGTGGCTGCACGTGAAACACAGCGAAATCTCCATCGAGGGCATGTTCGAGGCGACTTTGGCCGCGCTCAAGGAGGAGTTTGCCGGCCGGCCTCCGGATACGGCGGAGGAGAACATTCAATCGCGCTGCCGCGGTGTGCTTTTGATGGGCATTTCGAACAAGACCGGGCGCATGCTGCTCACCACCGGCAACAAGAGCGAAATGGCGGTGGGCTACGCCACCCTGTACGGGGACATGGCCGGTGGCTTTGCGCCCATCAAGGATTGCAATAAATTGCTGGTGTACCGGCTATGCGCCTGGCGCAATGCTCAATCGCCGGTTATTCCGCCACGGGTGATCGAGCGGCCGCCGTCGGCGGAGCTGCGGCATGAGCAGAAAGACACCGACAGCTTGCCGCCGTACGAGGTCTTGGACCCGATCCTCGAAGCGTTCATCGAAGAGGACCTGTCGGTGGACCAGATTGCGGCGCGCGGCTTCGATCGGAAAACCGTGGGACGCATTTTGGATTTAGTGAAAAGGAACGAGTACAAGAGACGCCAGGCGCCCCCTGGCGTGCGGGTGAGCGGCAGGGCCTTTGGCCGTGATTGGCGGTATCCCATCACCAGCGGGTACAAGTCGCACTGAGCGGGCGGCGTCTCACCGTGGCTGGCGGGGCGCGGGCGGCGCTACTGCAACGCTCCCGGCCGCGCTACAAAAACCGTCTCCACCAGGACTTTTTCTGTTCGATATCCTTGGTGCTGCCGGGGTAGTTGGCGGAATAGACGCGCTCGGCGTTGGCGGCTAGATCCGTCATTTTGAGCTGCCGATAGGCGTCGACCAGTACCTTCAGGGAGCCGCGGACGGCGGGTGCGCCGTCGTAGTTCTCGACGCAGAACTTGGCGCGATTGATGGCGCCCACGAAGGCGCCGCGACGCATGTAGTACAGGGCGACGTGGAGCTCGAAATCGGCCAAGCGGTTACGCAAGAAAATCATGCGCTGGCGGGCGTCGCCGACATACTGGCTGTGGGGATATTTCTTGATGAGCTCGTCGAATGCCTCGAAGGACTTGCGCGCGTTGACGGGTGGGCGCTGCGAGAGATCGACGTTGAAGTAGCGTTCCAAGAAGTTGGCCTGGCGCTCGAAGTACACCAGGCCTTTCATGTAATAGGCGTAGTCGACGCGGGGATTGGTCGGATTCTCACGGATGAAGGTATCGGCGGCGTCGATGGCCGGATCGACTTGACGGCTCTTGTAGTAGACGAAGATCAGGTCCAGCTGCGCCTGGCGGGCGGGTTCGCTGAATGGAAACCGCGACTGCAGCGCCTCGAGCTGTTTGATGGCCTCGGCATAGCTCGAGCTCTTCATCGCCTTTTGGGCCCGCGCATAAATCACTTCCGGGCCGGATTTGGCGTCGTCGGCTCGGTGGCTGCGGCAGCCGGCAGCCAATAGCGCTATTCCCACGGTCAGCAGCAGGATGCGGCTAGGATGGACAAGATCACGCAGTCTCAATGGCGATTCCTTACAATGGGGGGTCAAAATTCGTCGCGCGGCAGTATACCCGATGCCCCGAAGCTAGCTTCGAGTGCCCCTATGAACGCAGAGTTCCAAGTCATCGATCTACAAATCCCTCCGGAACTGGCGGGCCAGCGCCTCGACAGCGCTTTGGCGCGCCTGATGCCGGACTACTCGCGTACCCGCATCAAGCAGTGGATCGAAGCGGGCCAGGTTCTGGTGGGCCGGCTGCCGTGCAAACCCCGGGATGTGGTGGCAGCGGGTTCGCGGGTCAATGTGCGTATGACGCTGGACGTGGCGCAGCCTGATGTGCTGCCCGAGCACATTCCGCTGACCCTGGTGCATGAGGATGAGGACGTTTTGGTGGTGAATAAACCGGTGGGCCTGGTGGTCCATCCGGGAGCGGGCAATCACCAGCATACCTTGCAGAACGCGTTATTGGGGTTGGACCCTTCGCTCGAGTCCCTGCCGCGCGCCGGCATCATCCATCGCCTGGATAAAGATACCAGCGGTCTTCTGGTGGTGGCGCGCACGCTGGAGGCACACACCTCGCTCACGCGGCAGCTCATGGCGCGCACGGTTTCGCGCGAGTATCTCGCGGTGTGTACCGGTGTCATGACCGGCGGCGGTACCGTGGACGAACCCATCGGGCGGCATCGCACCGATCGGCTGCGCATGACGGCACGGCAGGATGGTCGGCCGGCGATCACCCATTACCGGGTCCTCGAGCGGTTCCGCGCGCACACCTATTTGGATGTGAAGCTGGAGACGGGGCGTACGCATCAGATCCGCCTGCATCTGTCGCATGTGCGCTATCCCATCGTGGGCGATCAGGTGTACGGCGGTCGCTTTGCGCAGCCCAAAGGTGCTACGGAACGGCTGCTGGTCACCTTGCGGGCTTTCAAGCGCCAGGCCTTGCATGCCGCGGCTTTGGCATTCGATCACCCGCGGACGGGAAAACGCTTGAGTTTGCAGAGCCCTCTGCCTGCGGATTACGCGGAATTGCTCGGCGCCTTGCGCGAGGATGCGCGGTCCGCGCCTCATGCCTGAGTCCAAATATACAGAGATTATGGAGTTTATGAAAAAGACATAAACTAGGATAAACTCGCTATACATGGATCCCCGTAGAAATCCTTACGCGCCGGGTGCAGGTGCTCCGCCTCCCGAGCTTGCCGGCCGCGATGCGTTAATAGAGCGTGCGGCCGTTGCCCTCGATCGGATCCGCGAAGGCCGACATGACAAGAGCTTGATCTTGGTAGGCCTACGCGGTGTGGGTAAGACAGTGCTTCTCAATCGCATCCAAATCGATGCTGAGGCGCGTGGAATTCACGGCGTGCGGTTGGAAGCTCCGGAAGATCGTTCCTTGCCCGGGATCCTTGCACCGTCGATGCGAGCTGCCCTGCTCAAGCTCGATCGCATGAAAGCAGCGACGGCAGGCGGGAAAAAGGCGCTTCGAGCACTGGCCGGCTTCATCGGTGCCATGAAGGTAAAATTTGGTGATGTCGAGGTCGGAGTCGATGTTGAGCCGGAGAAAGGACTTGCCGATACGGGAGATTTAGATGTCGATCTGACCGACCTCCTATTGACCGTTGGTGCGGCTGCGCGCGAGCGGTCTACTGCGTTCGTCATATTCGTCGACGAACTTCAGTACGTCCAGGAAGACCAGCTCGCGGCCCTGATTACAGCGTTGCATCGGTGCGCTCAATCTCAATTACCGATTACCTTGATCGGTGCGGGTCTTCCGCAATTGGTAGGCCGTACGGGCCGGGCGAAGTCCTATGCAGAGCGGCTGTTTGATTTTCCCGAGATCGGGCCGCTTGATGACGCTGCCGCGAGACTGGCATTGACGGCGCCGGCGGAGAAGGAAGGCGTCGCGTTCACCAGCAAGGCATTGGACGCAATACTTCAGCAAACCAAAGGATACCCATACTTTCTGCAGGAGTGGGGCAAACACGCGTGGTCCGTCGCACGCGCTTCTCCCATCGGCACGGAACACGTGCGCGAGGCCAACATGCAGGCTTTGGCAGAATTGGACGCTAGCTTTTTTCGCGTACGCTTCGACCGTCTGACGCCGGCCGAGAAACACTATCTTCGGGCGATGGCTGAACTGGGGCCGGGCCCACATCGCTCAGGTGATATTGCTGAGCAACTCGGTCGAAAGGTGAATTCTCTCGGACCCGCGCGGAGTGCTCTCATCTCGAAGGGCATGGTGTACAGCCCTGACCATGGCGACACGGCTTTTACCGTGCCATTGTTCGATCAGTTCATGAAACGGATGATTCCAACTGCAACCCGTTAGCCGCATAGGCGTGCCGCTGCGCCCGTCGCCGTGGTGGCTGACACCCGAATGGCCGGCGCCGGCCTGCGTGCGTGCGTTGTCGACGCTGTGCGGTGGCGGCGTGAGTAAGCCACCCTATGCTTCATTGAACCTGGGCGACCACGTCGGGGACGCGGCGGTGGCGGTAGCAGAAAATCGACGTTCGTTGCGGGCCGCAGCGGGGTTGCCGGCAGAACCCAGATGGTTGACGCAGGTACATGGAATTTGCGTCATGGATCTGGATTCCTTTGAGGCGTCCGGCCCGGCTGATGCTGGCGCGCCCAGCCCCGCCGATGCGGCTGTCACGGGGCAGCCGGGTAGGGTGTGTGCAATCCTCACGGCCGACTGTTTGCCGGTGCTGTTGGCGGCGGATTCGGGGGCGCGGGTGGGGGCGGCGCATGCCGGTTGGCGGGGGCTGGCCGCGGGCGTGATCGAGGCGACCGTGAGCGCGCTCGGTACTTCGCCAGGGGACCTTGTGGCGTGGCTGGGGCCGGCCATTGGTCCGCGCCACTTCGAGATCGGCGCCGAGGTGCGCGAGGCGCTGTTGCGGGGTGACCCTGGCGCGGAGGCGGCGTTCGAGCCCAATGCTCGCGGCCGCTTCATGGCGGATTTGTACACCTTGGCGCGTCGGAGACTGGCGCGGCTCGGCGTCGAACGGATCTACGGCGGCGGCGCATGTACCTATACCGAGGCCGATAAGTACTTCTCGCATCGGCGCGATGGTCGAACTGGCCGTCAGGCGACACTCATTTGGATAGAGCCTTAGTCAGGCGCTACGCGCCGACTAAATCGGCCGTCTGGCCGCGTTGAGCGCCGGGGTTTTCCCCGGCGACCCCGTAAGGGGCGAGGCGCAGCGCCGAGTATTTGAGCGCCGCGCAGCGGGTGCGACGCATGCGTCGCACGGGTAGCCAGGGGTGAGACGCACCGCGTCGAACGGGTGACCACGGATGGTCACCCAGGGCTTGGGCGGAGCAGGGACTGCGCAGCGCAATGAAGCCACCCCGTCCTGAAGGTGCTCGCTGCGCGAGCATAAAATCGTCAAACGGTTGAATTGCCTGTCATTCACCCCCACCTCGTGGACATTCCGAAGGCTATTTCGAGGGTGAACTCGTGCGACAGGACAAGCTGACGACCAAATTCCAGGCGGCTCTGGCGGATGCTCAGTCGCTTGCCGTGGGTCGCGACAACCAGTACATCGAGCCGGTGCATTTGATGGCGGCCTTGCTCGATCAACAGGGGGGCACTGCGCGTCCCTTGCTGGAGAAAGCGGGCGCCAACGTGGCGAAGCTGCGCTCGGAGCTTGCGGGTGCCTTGGAGCGCCTGCCCAGGGTGGAGGGGTCGGCGGGCGAAGTGTTGTTGGGCAATGATCTCAACAAACTCCTGAATGTCACGGACAAGCTGGCGCAGAAGCGCGGCGATCAATTCATTTCGAGCGAACTGTTCGTGCTCGCGGCCTGCGACGATCGCGGCGACCTGGGTCGAATCCTGAAGGCCTGCGGGGTGGCGCACGCGGCTCTGGAAACGGCCATCGATGAAGTGCGCGGGGGCTCCAAGGTGGATGATGCGGGCGCCGAGGAGAATCGTCAGGCGCTGGAGAAGTACAGCATCGATCTGACCGAACGGGCGAGCCAGGGCAAGCTTGATCCGGTGATCGGCCGCGACGATGAGATTCGCCGCACCATTCAAGTTCTACAACGCCGGACCAAGAACAATCCGGTGCTCATCGGCGAGCCGGGCGTGGGCAAGACGGCCATTGTCGAAGGTCTCGCTCAGCGCATCATCAACGGCGAGGTGCCGGAGGGGCTGCGCAACAAGCGCATTCTGGCGCTCGACATGGGTTCGCTCATCGCGGGCGCGAAATTTCGCGGCGAGTTCGAGGAGCGCCTGAAAGCCGTGCTCAACGATTTGTCGAAGCAGGAAGGCCAGATCATTCTGTTCATCGACGAATTGCATACCATGGTGGGCGCCGGCAAGGCCGAGGGCGCCATGGACGCGGGCAACATGCTGAAGCCGGCCCTGGCACGAGGCGAACTGCACTGCGTCGGCGCGACCACGCTCGACGAGTATCGCAAGTACATCGAGAAGGACGCGGCCCTCGAGCGGCGCTTCCAAAAAGTCTTGGTGGATGAGCCGTCGGTGGAGGATACCATCGCCATTCTGCGCGGCCTGAAACAACGCTACGAAGTGCATCACGGCGTGCAGATCACGGACCCTGCCATCGTGGCGGCGGCGACGCTGTCGCATCGCTATATTTCCGACCGGCAGCTGCCCGACAAGGCCATCGACTTGATCGACGAGGCGGGATCCTTGATCCGCATGGAAATCGACTCGAAGCCCGAGGCGCTCGACAAGCTCGACCGGCGCATCATCCAGCTCAAAATCGAGCGCGAGGCGCTCAAGAAAGAAACCGATGAGGCCTCACGCAAACGCTTGAGTACGCTGGAAGTCGCGTTGAAGGCGCTGGAGAAAGAGTACTCGGATCTCGAGGAAGTCTGGAAGGCCGAGAAGGCGACGGTGCAGGGCGCAGCGCATATCCAAGAAGAACTCGAGCGGGCGCGTCAGGATCTCGAAACTGCGCGGCGCGCGCAGGATCTGGGCCGCATGTCCCAATTGCAGTATGGCAGCATTCCGGCGCTCGAACGGCAGTTGGCGGCGGCGGTGGAAGTCGAGAAGAAACCGAATCAGCTGATGCGAAACTCTGTGACCGACGTCGAGATCGCGGAGATCGTGTCGAAGTGGACCGGCATCCCGGTGTCGCGCATGTTGGAAGGCGAGCGCGATAAATTGCTGCGAATGGAAGAAGTGCTCGACAAGCGCGTGGTCGGCCAGACCGAGGCGGTCAAGGCGGTGGCCGATGCCATTCGCCGCACGCGCGCCGGCCTGTCGGACCCCAATCGGCCCAGCGGTTCGTTCATGTTCTTGGGTCCCACCGGTGTGGGCAAGACCGAGCTGTGCAAAGCCCTGGCCGATTTCATGTTCGACACCGACGAGGCCATGGTGCGCATCGACATGTCGGAGTTCATGGAGAAGCATTCGGTGGCTCGCCTGATCGGCGCGCCCCCCGGATACGTCGGGTACGAAGAGGGTGGTTACTTGACCGAAGCGGTGCGCCGTCGGCCCTACTGCGTCATTCTTCTCGATGAAATAGAGAAGGCGCATCCTGATGTGTTCAATGTACTGCTCCAGGTACTCGATGACGGACGGCTGACCGATGGCCAGGGCCGTACGGTGGATTTTCGCAACGCCGTGATTATCATGACGTCGAACCTGGGCAGCCAGGTCATCCAGGAGCTGGGCCTCGACGCCGATTATTCGCGCATGAAGGCCGCGGTCATGCAGGTGGTGACGCAGCATTTTCGTCCGGAGTTCATCAACCGGGTGGATGACATCGTGGTGTTCCATTCGCTGGGCCGCGAACAGATTCGGTCCATCGTGGACATCCAGCTGGGGCGCTTGCGCCAGCGGCTGGCGGAGCGTGACATTCAGCTCACCCTCGATGATGACGCGCGGGACAAGATCGGCGAGGCCGGGTTCGATACGGTGTATGGGGCACGGCCTCTGAAGCGCGCCATCCAAGCGCAGATCGAAAATCCCTTGGCGCAGCAGATACTGCGCGGGGACTTCGTCGCGGGCGATCGGGTGGTGGCGAAGCTCAAGCGCGATGGTTTGGTGTTCGAAAAAGTACGCTTGCATTAACACACACACACACACAACGCTGGAGTTGAAGCTGGGGGGCGGTCGGGGCGCTGAGCCGGCGCGCGTAGGTCGGGGGCGCCTAGCCCGGGGTGCGTAGCCGGAGCGCCGAGCATGTGGCCGGGGCCGTCGAGCCCGGGACGCAGTCGGGGGCGCCAAGCTCGGGGCGCGCAGTCGGGAGCGCTGAGCTAGCTAGGACGCAGTCGGGGGCGCCTGGCGCGGAGCTTCGTTATACTGGCAGTGCCAGTCTTTAAGAGGAATTTCATGCCTTTCTACGAGTATCAGTGCAAAAGCTGCGGTCACGCCTTGGAGGCCATGCAGAAAGTCAACGATTCGCCCCTGAAGAAGTGCCCAGATTGCGGTAAGGCGCATCTGACGCGGCTGATGTCGGCGCCGGTATTCCGCCTCAAGGGCGGCGGCTGGTACGAAACGGACTTCAAAGGCGACCAGGACAACAAGAAAAATCTGGCGGATCGCCCGGAAGCGGACACGCCCAAAGACGCGGCTATGGATGACAAGACGCCGGCTGCCGACGCCAAAACCGCGGATGCCACTGCGAAAGACGCTGCCAAACCTGCGGAGAAAGCCGCTGACAAGCCGAAAGAGAAAGCTGCGCCGGCAGCCGAATCGGCGAAAAAGCCGGCCGGCGGCGGGATTTCCAAGCGCGGTGCGTCGCCCGCGAAGGTTGTGTCCCGTCCGAAAAGGGTGACCAAAAAGCCCGCCGCGAAGGCGAAGCGGCGCCGCTAGCTGGCGGTTGGGCTGACGCCCACTGGTGGAAGCAGTCTTTTAACGCTCGCGAAGCGAGCGCTTTCGGCCGGGGTGTGTCCTCACCGCGTAAGTTACTCGGTGCTTGCGCACCTCGTCCTTCGGGCATTGCGCTACGCTGTCCCTGCTGCGCCCAAGCCCTGGGTGACCATTGGGCTGCGCAGTCCCTGCTCCGCCCAAGCCCTGGGTGACCATTGGGCTGCGCAGTCCCTGCTCCGCCCAAGCCCTGGGTGACCATCCGTGGTCACCCGTTCGACGCGGTGCGTCTCACCCCTGGTCACCCGTTCGACGCGGTGCGTCTCACCCCTGGCTACCCGTGCGACGCATGCGTCGCACCCGCTGCGCGGCGTTCAAATACTCGGCGCTGCGCCTCGCCCCTTACGGGGTCGCCGGGGAAAACCCCGGCGCTCAACGCGGCCAGACGGCCGCGTTAGTCGGCCGGACGGCCTATTTAGTCGCGCGTCGGCGCTAGAGCACACTTGCTCGCGCGGGTTCCAGGCCTTAGCATCGCGCGCTTTCCCTTGGGCAGTTCCAGCTTATGCGCACTCATTATTGCGGCCAGGTCGGTGAGTCGTTGATCGGCCAGGTGGTCACGGTGGCCGGTTGGGCCCATCGTCGGCGCGACCACGGCGGCGTCATTTTCGTCGATCTGCGCGATCGCGAGGGTCTGTTGCAGATCGTGTTCGATCCGGACCGGGCCGCGGTATTCGCACTGGCGGAGCGTGTGCGCAACGAATACGTGCTCAAGGTCAAAGGGCTGGTGCGCGTCCGCCCCGCCGGCACGGCCAACGTGAACCTCAAGTCGGGTCAAGTCGAATTGTTGTGCCAAGAGCTCGAGATTTTGAACCGCTCCGAGCCGCTGCCGTTTCAGCTGGATGAAAACGTCAGCGAAGAAGTTCGTCTGCGGTTTCGATACATCGATTTGCGCCGCGAGGAGATGCGCGAGCGCTTGCTGCTGCGTCATCGCATCACCCGCGCCATGCGTCACTATTTGGATGACGCGGGCTTCGTCGACATCGAGACGCCGATGCTCTCGAAGGCGACGCCGGAGGGTGCGCGCGATTACCTGGTGCCGAGCCGCACGCACGCGGGAAAGTTCTTTGCATTGCCGCAGTCGCCGCAGATCTACAAGCAGCTGCTGATGATCGCGGGTTTCGATCGCTACTACCAAATCGTGCGGTGTTTTCGCGACGAGGACCTGCGCGCCGATCGGCAGCCGGAATTCACGCAGCTCGATATCGAGACTTCGTTCCTGGATCAGGGCCACATCCAAGCGTTGATGGAGGGCTTGGTGCGGTACTTGTTCAAGCAGGTGCTGAACGTCGAACTGCCAGACCCCTTGCCGCGCATGACTTACGCCGAGGCGATGCGACGTTTCGGCTCGGACAAGCCGGATCTGCGCGTGCCGTTGGAATTGGTGGACGTGGCCGATCTGGTGAAAGGCTGCGATTTCAAGGTGTTCGCGGGGCCGGCGGCGGATCCGCGCGGCCGAGTGACGGCATTGTGCGTGCCCCAGGGCGGCAAGCTGTCGCGCAAGGAGATCGACGACTACACCGCCTTCGTGGCGCGCTATGGCGCCAAGGGTTTGGCCTACGTCAAGGTCAACGATGTGGCCAAAGGCCGTGAGGGATTGCAGTCGCCGATCTTGAAATTCTTGAGCGATGCGGCCGTCGCCGGGATCCTGGAGCGCACGGCCGCGCGCGACGGCGACCTGATTTTCTTCGGCGCCGATACGGCCAAAGTGGTGAGCGACGCATTGGGCGCGCTGCGCTTGAAAGTGGGTCAGGATCTCAAACTCGTGGCATCCGGATGGCGGCCCTTGTGGGTGGTGGATTTCCCGATGTTCGAATATGACCCCGAGGCCAAGCGTTGGGCGGCCATGCATCATCCCTTCACCAGTCCGGTGAACTTGGACTACGCGGCGCTCGCGGCGAGTCCGGGCGAGGCGCTGGCGAAAGCCTACGACATGGTCTTGAACGGCTCGGAGATCGGTGGCGGTTCGGTGCGTATTCACATGCAGGAATTGCAGTCGGTGGTGTTCGATTTGCTGGGTATTTCGCCGGAAGAAGCGCGTACCAAGTTCGGCTTTCTGCTGGACGCGTTGAAATACGGCGCACCCCCTCATGGCGGCATCGCTTTCGGTCTGGATCGGCTGGCAATGTTGATGGCGGGGGCCGAGAGCATTCGCGACGTGATCGCATTCCCCAAGACGCAGACCGCGGCGGACCTGCTGATGGATGCGCCCACCGAAGTGAGCGAGGCGCAGCTCAAAGAACTGCACATTCGCGTTCGCGCGCCCATCAAGGTCGAGTAGCCGTTGGAGCCGGTGCAACGCGCGGAATCCCCCTTTCGACGCCCGGAATCCGTATTGATCGTGATTTACACCGCGGGCGGCGAGTTTCTATTGCTCGAGCGCTGCCGGCCGCCAGGATTTTGGCAGTCGGTGACGGGCAGCCTCGAGTGGGGCGAGATGGCGGACGATGCGGCGCGCCGCGAAGTCGTCGAAGAAACCGGGATCACGCAGGGGCTTCTGCGGAACCTGCAATGGACTCAGGTATACGAGATCCTGCCCGCCTTCGGCAAGAAATATGCGCCCGGTATCGTGCGCAATTTGGAACATGCCTTTGCGTTGAAGCTGCTCGAGCGGGTGCCGGTTACCTTGAGCGCGACGGAACACGTGCGATTTCGCTGGGCTTCGGCCGGCGAGGCCATCGAAACGGCCTCGTCGAGCACCAACCGCGCCGTCATCCAGCAGTTGCGACACTAGGACGGGACCCTGGGATGGGGGCCGTCGTCGTCTACGTGCATGGGCTCTGGCTCGGGGGCGGAGAGTCGCTGCTCCTGCGCCGGAGATTGTCGCGGGCGCTTGGGGCGGAGAGCCGCGTGTTTGCCTACCCATCGGTCGGTGCGGGCGTTGCGGAGAATGCCGAGGCCTTGGGACGGTACCTGCAGAAGATACCAGCCGATACCTTGCACCTGGTTGCGCATAGCATGGGTGGGCTGGTGATTTTGAAGCTGTTCGAAGCGGGGTTCGGGTTCGCGTCGAGTCCCTTTGCCGCGGGCGTGGCGCAGGCTCTGCCGCCGGGGCGGATCGTCCTGACCGGATCTCCCGTGCGCGGCAGTCGCTCGGCGGCGCGTCTGGCGCGGCTGCCCTTTGGCCGGGCGCTGCTGGGCCGGTCGGCGAGTGAGGCGCTGCTCATGCCTTGCGAACGGCGTTGGCAGGGTGGGCGGGATCTCGGCGTCATTGCCGGCGAATTGGGCTTAGGGCTAGGCAGGCTGCTCGGGAGAATGGAGGCGCCCAGCGACGGCACCGTGTGGGTGACGGAGACGGATCTGCCTGGCGCCACCGATCAGATCCGGCTGCGAGTGAGCCATAGCGGCATGGTGTTTTCCGCGCG